>Ga0207918_100040_pt1 | contig 32346 bp, 38 predicted proteins | sample DeeseametaMP0440_FD_184211 | JGI IMG/M metagenome (GOLD analysis project Ga0207918, IMG submission 184211) | Marine microbial communities from the Deep Atlantic Ocean - MP0440 (SPAdes) | ecosystem: Environmental > Aquatic > Marine > Oceanic | place: East of Rio de Janeiro, Brazil, South Atlantic... | reverse complement strand
TATAGTCACCCTCTTTAAGTCAAAAACTATTTATTCTTTTTACACATATTGTTATTCAATTAAATCCATTACCAAAAAATTAGATATGATATAAATTAAACAAAATATGTTGAGTTTATAACATGAAATTATCATTACTTGTATCATCACTGCCTAGTCAAAGTACTGCCGCCAGAATGCGAATTTGGCGTTCATTAAAGTCGAATGGTGCAGCCACACTAAGAGATGGTGTCTATCTCTTACCAGCAATACAATCTGGAAAGTTCGATACTGTTATCGATGATCATTTCAATGAAAATGGACATGCTTATATCTTTCACGCTGAAGCTCCTGCACATCTAGATCTGGGACAACTTTTTGATCGGAGTGGAGAGTATGAGGAACTCAGAACTGAAATTTCTCAAATACAAAGTAAGCTTGAAGAAAGTAAGAAAAAAGAATATCTCAAACAAATCCGAAAATTAAGAAAGTCCATCAATTCACTGGTAGAAATAGACTTTTTCCCCAATATTCAACAAAGTAAAACACTGAATGAACTCACCCGATTAGAACATGCTATTGCTCGTTTAGGTGAAGATGATGAACCCAATAATTTTGAACAGCAAATAAAAGTCCTATTCAAGCAAGATTTTCAAAATAAAATCTGGGCAACTAGAAAGCGTCCTTGGGTTGACCGTTTGGCATCAGCATGGATCATTCAAAAATTTGTAGACCCTCAGGCAGAATTTATTTGGTTAGAGCACCCCGATGATTGCCCAAAGGATGCCTTAGGTTTCGATTTTGATCATGCCAAATTTACGCATATCAATAATCTAGTCACTTATGAAGTGTTAATGCATAGCTTTAAATTACAAAACCCTGCTTTAAATAAAATCGCTGAAATTGTTCATTTTTTAGATGTTGGAGGAAATGAGCCTGCTGAAGCATTAGGTATTGAAAAAATCTTACAAGGTCTCAGAAGCACGATCACAAATGATGATCAATTACTCCAGCTTTCAAACCATATTTTTGATGGCTTGTATGCAGACTTTCAAAGGAATTTAGCATGAACAATAAGCCATCTTTGTCAAATGAAATAGAAATTGAATCTATTAGCTTTTGGCAAGCTTTTAAATTTTGGTTAAAACTCGGATTCATCAGCTTTGGAGGCCCTGCTGGGCAAATTGCTGTTATGCATCAAGAGCTGGTTGAAGAAAAAAAATGGATTTCAGAAAAGCGGTTTATGCATGCTCTGAACTATTGCATGTTGTTACCTGGGCCTGAAGCTCAACAACTCGCAACTTATATTGGTTGGTTAATGCATAAAACCAAAGGAGGCATCGTTGCAGGTGTTTTCTTTGTTTTACCCTCTCTATTTATCCTGATCGGGTTGTCTTGGGTTTATGTTAAATATGCAGATGTCCCGATCATTGCGGGCTTGTTTTATGGCATTAAGCCAGCAGTTGCAGCCATTGTATTTCATGCCACTTATCGTATTGGTAGTCGATCATTAAAGAATAAATTTCTATGGGCAATTGCAGTTGTCGCTTTTATTGCAATATTTATTTTTAATGTCCCTTTCCCTTTAATTGTTCTATGTGCAGCTATATCAGGCTATTTTGCAGGTAAAAAGCTTCCAGAGTTATTTCAGGTAAATGCACATCATTCCAGTCAAAAATCTTATGGTCGTGCAATTATTGATGACGACACTCCCACACCTGAACACGCCATTTTTAAATGGTCGCATCTAATCAAAATAGCAGTAATCTCAGCACTTTTATGGATAATTCCGCTCATCTCTTTAACAGCAATTTTTGGATGGAGTCATTCTTATACTCAACTTGCTTGGTTTTTTACTAAAGCTGCTCTTATGACATTCGGGGGAGCTTATGCTGTTCTGCCTTACGTATATCAGGGGGCCGTCGGTTTTTATCACTGGCTGACACCAACTCAAATGATTGATGGACTAGCTCTAGGTGAAAGTACTCCTGGTCCGTTGATCATGGTGGTGGCTTTTGTCGGCTTCTTGGCGGCTTACAATCAATCTCTATTAGGTGTTGAGCATCAATTTATTGCGGGTGCATTAGGTGCAATCATTGTCACTTGGTTTACGTTTATTTTCTCATTTTTCTTCATTTTAGCGGGGGCGCCTGTCATAGAGTCCACGCATAATCAAATTAGATTCACAGCCCCTTTAACAGCCATTACCGCTGCCGTGGTGGGTGTAATTCTGAATTTAGCTCTCTTTTTATGTTACCACGTGCTTTGGCCAAAGGGCTTTGAAGGAAGTTTTGATTATATTTCTGCCATTATTGCTATTTTAGCTATAGTCGCATTATTTAAGTTTAATCAGAGTGTGCTCCGAGTCATCATCGGTTCGGCGTTACTAGGATTAGTAATTAAGCTCATAATCTGAAAATCAGCTGCGCAACTTATAAGTAGCGCAGCCAATTTTATCACTCATCCTATTACTTATCTTTATGCATTGTCCTTCTGAGAAATTTACGTATTCTGACAGGTGCCAAGCAATTATTTCTCGAAAGAGCTCCTGCAGCCTTTGATAAATGCATCATTGATATTCATTTCAGGATCATCCTTTTCATCATCGCATTGATCCGCACTCTTTAGGTTGTTATCACGTGCGTATTGATAACCGTAATACTCTTCTGTGCCTTCCTTAAAGCCACCAAGCGTGTCAGGTCTCATTTGATACTGGAAAAAGATGAAGGCAGCTATGCCGATGACTGCGAGTATTGCGTTGACGATCCTAAATTGTTTTGAAATCATTTTTTATTCTTGGTTGGGTTATTATTTGTGCGATGATCATAAAGAATAAAAAGGGATAAGTCTATGTGTGCAAACTTCTAAAAATTGGGAAGTGAAATATAATAACAAACATGTATATGAGTTATGAAGAGGCAACAAAAAACCATGACAGAGGGAGTGATATGTCATGGTTTCATTATTCTATTGATGCTTGAAAATAAGAGCTTTTTAAGGGCTACAAATTTCGAAGATGGACTTTATAATTTTTACATGCAGCACAAAAATAATTCTAAAAACAATAAAAAAGTTTAAAATAGTCAAAATAGTATCAACAACATCATTGTGTATGATACTAGTTAAAATAATAGATACACATAAAACAAAAACCCAAATATATGATTTTAAAATGTAAAAAACAGCTTTCATATATTTCAAATCAAATAAAAAATTCAAATTTTCTTTGTTCATAACCATTAAATTAACTTAAAAATCTTACTACTTTCAAGGCTCTGAAAAAACATTTCAAAACTAGGGCGAATATCCTCACCTTCAAAAGTAATATATTTTAAATTTGAGTGATCTTGTAGGTCTACAATAGACTTATCAACTGTTGCTTGAATATTATATTCAGTACCAAATTGATCTTTTACGGTGACTTCTTTTTTTAACATAGATGGGTCCTTAATTTAAATTATTTAGAAATTATATAACTTGATTAAATTACTTTATAATTTAACTTAAACATCTGATTTAAAGACGTATAAAAAGTTCTTCCATCTAGGTTCAAATCAACTTCTTTACCTGATTGAAGAAGTATTCGCTTACCCACTTCTATAGTTTTTAACCCATTACGAGTATTTTGTATTTTATTTAGAGGGATGAGCGACACTATAATTTCTGTACCATTTTTTGATTTTGCAATTAAATCGTTTATCTTTAACAACTTGTATCCTATTTCTGGAGGTTTTCTCGATTTGAAAAAACTTTAAAACTAACTTTCAATTTATAAAAAGCACTGTTTAGTGCTTTTTATTACTGTCAATTATTGCTTAGATAGCAACAATATTTACAGCATTTGGTCCTTTTTGACCTTGAGCTACACTAAACTCAACCATTTGGCCTTCAAACAGTGTTTTGAAACCTGAATTAGCAATTTCGCTAAAATGGGCAAAAACATCTGGACCTGATTCTTGCTGGATAAAACCGAAACCTTTAGTTTCGTTGAACCATTTTACAGTACCTTTAACAACATTCGAGTTTGACATAATAAATCCTACTGATTTTTTAATAATTGTGAGTCATTTGATTGACTATTTATAACTTTGAAAATAATAAATTTTGAGACTTAAAATCTGAAAAAACGAAGGATTATAACTAAAACTGCGATACTTAAAGAAGATTTACCGAAACAAGACTTTTTTCTAGTTAAGTTAACTATACACTAAAAATTAATTTAATCAAGTTTTCTTATATATATATTTATCCACCTTATGTATTTTTAATTTTTACAATAAAATTAGTCCTTTATTGTAAATACACTAGGATATTGTTACTCTGAACCTCAGCAATATTGATAAGTAATGAATGCGATTTTATAACTCTGTAATAACAATTCTAGTTTTTTTGGTTTCGGGAATGATGATTTTTTCCCATATACAAAGCTCCTACCACCCTGCAAACTTTATTACTGCATCTATTGATAAGTAATTAAATTCAAAATCAATCAGATGCTTAAACACTTTTAGTCGTATCAATATATTAATTAAGAACGCTTATCCCCTCACGATAAACCTTACACCAAAGCCCTCACTTAGAGGGCTTTTTCAATTCACACACTGAACACAAACAGTGACATGCACCTTTGTCGAAATCGAATGAGCTGTGCAGCCTGAAAGCAGGATGCACAGCATGAATGCTTTGATCATGATAGAAACAAAGCCTTTTCTTTAGCACGACGATTCACAAGCCCTTGCATACGCTTACCACCCGCATTCACCCACACATCAAACTGATCCGCAGCAGCACGATTATCATTGGCATTCAGCTTTTTCACCAAAGTTGATTTGCTAAATGCATTGGTCCCAATGTTGTAGGCAAGTGATACCAGCGCATCAAACTGATTTTGGCTAAGTGGTACCGTAACCGCGTTATTTACAGCAGTTTCAAATTTCTTTAAATCATGGGCCATATAAGCTTTTGCTTGTGCTTCAGTACAGGTATCACCTTTTTTGACCTTCATGCCGTTTGGATAAACCGTAGTACCGAAACCAATCGTCCACACTCCCACACCATCATCATAGGCAGTAAGCCGTTTCCCCTCAAAACCACAGATGAGATCCACACCAAAAAGACTGACCACCATCTGGTCGATCGCAATACCCAACATATCAGCCACTGATACATCTGTAGCTGTAGCAATCACTTGATTGGCAGCATCTACCTGTTTTTGAGTAAGTGTTCCACCACTGATCTTTCTTAAAAAATCAAAAATATGTTTCATTTTTCACTTACTCACTTAAACATTGCTTTAAAAGCTGATCGAATTTCAAAGATTAATTCACCAATGGTTTTACCACGTAACAGCTGAATCGCTTGATACCAGATGCCAATTAACAACATTCCGAAAATCGCAAAGATCAACATTACAAAGCCTTGCGTCATATGTGAATAGACATGCCAACCATAATATTCAATAAATGCTGAACCACCATACAGACTAATCGCCACACTAAACGTGAACTTCATAATCACCCCCATCGTGATTTTAATTCGTCCCTCGGTGTCGATATCCCCCGATAACGTCAGAGCAAAGATTGCCCCAACCACTGCAGCGATAATTTTAAAAAGCCATGGTAGGCCCTTGATGCTTAACGGGTCATTCATAGACCACTCCTAATTTTTTGGCAATAAAAAAGCGCTCAATGAGCGCCATGTACTTTTTAAAAACTTAAACTTCTATTTGAATCACTTCACCCAATGGTGCGAGTCGTTTAATCTCACCATCAGATACGAATACGGTTGCTCCTAAGTTGTAACGTGTTGAACTGGTGACCAGGTTTAAACCTGATCCACCTACTACCAACACTTTGTAATTGGGATGGTCCACGCTGGTAATGGTTCCTACAAATTCTGCAGCCGCAGGAAGTAAATCAATTAAACGCTGTAAGGCATTACTCACGATTGACACGCTCCACTTTCACAGTTTGATTGACCAGCGCATGACTGAATGAGACGCTGACGCTATCTACAATGCCCCACCATTCCGCATTAAATGCCAGTACTTCTCCTGGCACACATTCGCCCACTTCAGGCGAAATCGGCATGCTGTAGGTATGGGTTTCGACCATCCCTGCTTTGGCAAGCTGAGCCTTACCATATGCCCCCATACTGACATGGTTAAACAATGGATTGTTTTCAGGCTGAAGTAAGGTGTCAGCACTGGTTCCAGTGCGTTTCACTTGAGCCACCAACGCTTTACGATCATTGGTCAGCGTAATGCCGTTGTAATCTGGATAGATTTGGTAATCGGTCGACTGACTCACTACCGCGGACTCAGGCAACAAGCGATCATATTCAGCGATCGACAACACATCCCAAAAGGTCTTTTTATACAGCGGTTTAATTGTCAGCGTATTGCTACCCTTTTCGCTATAAATAAACCCACCACCGCTTTCAACCACCATCTTGATGGCATCTATCGGTGCTAAATTGGAATAGCTCAAGCATTCACGCTCAACGATCCAACCCAATGCATCGATCAACTGCCAATTGAGCACCGTATCGCTAAACACACGATCAAGCTCTGCTTGGCATAACTGGACGGAGGTTCGATCATTCTCTTGTAAGAATGAGCGTAATGGCGCTGTCGGTGCAGCAAGCAGCGCGGTTTGACTGCGACCAATTAAAGTATAGGTATCTTGGGCGAATTTACGAGAACGTCGTCGGTTCTCAAGCAACATTTGATGCTCGGTACCATTCACGATAATTTTTAAAATTACAGGTTGGCCATTGATAGGCTCAAGCTTCCCAATCTCAGATGCCGGTACGGTCAAACTATAGGACCAACACCAGCAGCTGCGATCGGTACTGTAATTCCCATCTAGCACATTTATTTCCTCGCCATTATCTAGGCGCGTCACAGATAAACTATTCAATATGTACCACCAATTACGATTCGGTATGCCGGGTATGCAGTCGTCTGCACCGAAGTTAAGTTCAACATTATGCGAATCCACCTCATGACATAGGCATACGAAATTAAGATCCCCCGTACCTTCATACTGAGGAATTTCAGGCTCTGGCCATGGTTCAATCGGATGCTTACGATAATGGATAGACTTCGCTTTATCCCATGGGATTTCATCTTGTGTGACCAGCTCTAGTCCTTTGTCCCAATCAAAGCTAAAGCGCTTTTCAAAGACATGTGCGACCTGATGTGAAAACGAGATATTGCGGCGTTTACGGATCATCTCCTGATGAGTTAATTCACGGTTCAATCGAAGCTTAATTGATTCCTCAAAATACAAATCACGCGCAATTGGAATCTTTAGATTTTCTTGCCAGCGCACCCCTTGGTTACGACTAAGCTTTAAGCCCTGGTCAAAAGCACTATAGATGGATTCAGATAAAGTCAGTCCACGCTCAAAACTCAGCTCTGTAGCATGATTAATGACTAAACTACGGTCGTAAAAAAAGGTGTCATTTGACACCCTTAAAATAGGCTTGGTCCATGGTATTTCTACATGGTCTAATCTTGTGAAGGCTTTCCGATATTTCAGCCTTGAGACAAGAGATACCCCCACAATATGATTGATATCATTCAAACCCAAAATATCAGACTGAATAGAGGGGTTAATCGTTGCCAAGATTGTGCCGTGATTATCTACATTGTCCTGATTGGTTCCAGCAATATCCGCATTAATCGAAGTGTTAATAGTACTGTGCAATGTACCACTATTTACTTCTAGCTCTGTATTCGAACCCCTCAGTTGTACTTGAATACGAGTATCAATTTCAGCATTTAGAAAACTTAACTGATCTAAGGAATCGTTAAAATTTAAAGCCAAATTGTGGCTGTCTGTTGCTGTAGAAGTCTGTTCAAAATTAAGTATGACGTCATGTGCGTCAGGTGGTGTGTAAGACATTAACCACCTCTAAATCAATATGGTTTTAAGATAATGCTATCAATCTTTTGACTTGAGCCAAGTGCAATATTGACACTATTCAGCACAATGTCAGTACCAGCAGTTCCTATACCAAAATCTGCATATGCTTCATCATCGCCATTATATAAGCGCGCCCATACTGCTGTACCTGATTTTGTGGCCAGTGCTGCTTCGGTTTCATGTAACTCTATACCATCAATTAAAACCTGTTTAATGCATGGCTCAGGTAATGGCAGTACGCAAAGTAAATTCGATGGGTTTGCAGCCACTTCTGTGCTGACAGGTTTGGCACCACTGTAATATGCAAAATATGCAGCCCCAGCCCCATGATCTAAAAATTCAGCATGAGCTTGAAGTGCAACAATTCCCGCTTTTTTTGAGATTTGTATCATTTTGGCACCACATTATCTTGAATGACTGCATTAAATTTAAGTTTAGGATGATGTGCCACAATAAAATATGAGCACTCATTACTTAAGTTTTCGAATTGATAATAGCCCTGATCATCTGTTAAGACATCAGCAAATAACAAACCCGACTTTCTTTCAAATAATCGAACACGACAAGGTATAGGCACTGATTTTTCGGTTACCTGCCCTTGAATCGTTTGAAAGTCGAAAGTTTTAAAAGCAATATTTTCTTTAAATCGAACTGTGGTCGTTTGATCAATCTTGATGCCCACTATTGCTCTCCTAGATCAAATAACACAATGCCTAGTGGATAGCTACTCGTCCCGCGGACGTGCTTTGCTAGAAGTACCAAGCCACCCTCTTCTATTAACTGCACGTTGCTGTAAAGGGCTTTATGGGGAATCGTCTTAATCAGGGGTAAAAAGCCTCGAGGATGCGCTTGGGATGATGCTGTGACTTCAAGTACCAAAGGGGTTTGAATAACGACGCCGCCAAACACTTCAGCGCTTACTGCGTATCCAGCCGAACTTCCACTCACCACATTGATTCCAGGTTCAAGTGTCGCCTTGCGACAAGTCGCTTGAGCATACGCGGATTTTTTATAACCTCTCTGCAAAAAAACACTACGTCCTAGTGCTGTGTTAGCGTATTCCTCAGAGCCGACCACCACATCTCGTGTGAAAGACTCCATTCGATTGAGAGTGCTTTGAGCAGTCTCCCAAACATTGCTTGCCAGCAAAAAGTGTGTGAATAAGTCATCATTTGCTATAGGGTTAAAAGCACCAAACCCATAACAAAACGCTAACTCCTTTTCCTCATCTGGAATATTTTTTTGATTATCAACACCATTGAGAATATAAAATGCAGACTCTGTTCCAATCACCATCCAAGATCTATTTTCTGTCTCGTAATCAACTAAGCTCATTGAGTCGTAGTTGTATTCACCCAGTGTGTAGTAATACCACTTAGCCCATCCATTCTTTATATTGACCCCACTCCCCGTTGGATTCCAGTTTCGTGTTGCGGCAGATGCAATATAAGGGGCTTGTACACCCTGCATCACATCAATACCGGTCATCTCCTCAACGATACCTACTTTGGCATATTTCGCATAGTTATTGCTATAACTAGAAATGCGTTCATCCACCACACGTAAAAATGGGCGATTTGACAAAGTTTCATCTTTTGAACGATATGCAGCACGCCCTCCTCCTAAAGCTGTTGAACTTGAGAAAGGCTTATCCCAATTTAAGGGTGCAAGCATGCAATTAATCGTGCCCGAGGCATTCGCAACACTCGCAACACTATTCAATTCAAACTTAATGGTCGTTGCATTGACCACTTGTTTAATTTTAAAGTCGCCATTGTATTCAGCCTGTGTTGCACCACTCACTCTGACGACCTGATATTTTTTAAGGTTATGAGGCAATCCAAATACAGCAGTTGCTTCAAGTCCAGTATTAGAGAGTGAGTTAATAACCCCCACCTGAATACCTGTCACTAGGCAAGCATCGAGCAAAGTTATCATTGAGCCTGAAGCATTTTGCAATTGAGGTGCATTACTGTTGTCTGATGTAAAAAACTTCACTGTCTTATTTGTTGCCATGGCCTTTTACTCATAAAAAAGACCGCCGAAGCGGTCATATTTGGATTAAAAATTAAGCAGCTATGCTTTGAATAATGCGGTCAATATCACCACGTAGCATGATTTGAAACGAATCAGACAATACGGTAGGTTCCGATTGCTTCACCGTACGAATCACCCAAATCGGATGATTGGCTGCAATGGTGTTAAAGCGAAGTGCATTACCACTTGCCCATCCACTGCCCCAACCTTCCTTCTTTATAGTGAAATATGGGGCATTCGTGGTGGGATTGATTGGAGAGCAGTGAGAATTTGTCTCTCCGTTTCCTATAAAACCTGAAATCTCACCAATGATTCGAAATGTCGTGTTGCTTATGAATACCAGTGACCAGCGCTCCTGAATACTGCCCTTGTTCGTGACATCAACGGGGTAAAAAGTATCGTTATAATTAGCTGATACAGGCTCACCCACGGGCTCATCACTCCACTCACTGCTCCATGTCCCTTGAACAAACAGTCGTGTATATCTGGCTTTCATATCACCAATCACCAACACTGAGCCCACGATCGTATTGGTTGGATCATAATTGTGCGTCAGTGGTTTAGTGAAAGTAATTTGCCCATTGATTTTAACATCACGCACTAAACCCATATCCTGATAGCGATACTTGGCTGTCAGTGGCCCAGTTAAATTACCTAATGCAAAATCCCCGTTTAAAGTCACTTTGCCGTAGTCATAATCAACCACATACATATCAAATGGAATTTTAATACCATCGGCATCCTCAAGTTCACACCAGGAGATCCTCACATCATTCAATGGATAAGTTTGCCCTGCCACATAGTCGGGGAATTCCTGCGACTTACTCGCGCTGACAATCCCAATCTCACCCGATCGGAAAATCGGTACCCGACCATCAATCGGTAAACGTACTGCAGATAAACCCAGCAATTCAGCATCAATCGGGATATAGCTATAACCCACTGCGCTATATTTGATGGTTTCAGGCAGTACCATAATGGGCTTGTGAATCCACTGCTTACCATCCTTGGTATATTCCAGCTCAGCCACATACCAATCCTGCGCCATAATTTCAGCACGGTTGGCACTGGTCACTTCAACCTTTTGACGAAAAACAAACTGGCCATAGCCTTGGTCAAAGTTAAAGAAGCCATCACAGTCCGCTGTATCAATCGCACCTGATCCATCAGGCGTGATATTCAGTACACCGCCTTCCACCTTGGTGGCGGACAAAGTTAAGGACTGCGCCCGGATCGGGATCATTGGTGCACGGTATGACACTTGATTGGTCTGAACCTTTTCAAGCTGAGTAACCAATGTTTCAAGCATAGGGTTATTTTCACCCTCCACATCCCATGCAGATAGCTCTATAGCACCATTACCATAATGAATTTGACCCGAAACAGTCCCCACACCCGTTGTCACCGACGGATTGCGATAAAGTGAGCCGAGTTTATCAACATAGGTTGAATCGGCCAGCGTGAATCGAACCGAACCTGCAAGAATTTGTTCAGCAAAGCCTTCTGTTAAATCCGTTTTTAAGACAGATCCAATCACTATGTCTGACCAAGAAGCAGCGGCTGAACTATCTCGATAGGACACACTCACAGTCACAGCCGTCGCTACTTCATTTAGGCTTAAGGTATAGGTCTCACTGGTATTTTCATACTTAATGGTCATTCCTAACATACCTGCCGCAATTGCCTCCTGAGAAGTATTATGCGTTCCATAGTAAGGGCGCATAATCTTCTCACGCTCGATCGCTTCAAGTGTGGTGCTTGGGGTAATATTCATCGTACGAGACGCATAGTTGATCGTGCCTTGTTGTTGCCCCTCACCATTGATTAAACGTCCTGTAGTTGCATCAATCGGCAAATCGCGCAGCTCAACTTCACCTGTATAGCTCATATACTTGACGGGTACACGTACTTTTACAGACTTAGGGATCAATGCTGCGGATCCGTTATCCAATTCAATAGCAATGGTTCCACTAGTCGGTACTGCAGTCACCTGAACTGAAGACTTAGACCCTTTCTGACCTGATACATTGAACGTGGTACCACCATTGGGTAACAAGATCGGCATCAGCTTGGCCATGCCATCCGCATAATCAATGGTTCCTGTGGCATCGCCTATAAATTGTCCTTGACCGTTATCGGTTGCAGACTTTGCCACACCATTCAGTAGCCAATTGACAGTTAAACTACCTGCCACAATCGAAGCATTTACAGGGATCTCAACATAGGCTTTATTAATCGTTAATCCTGAGCGCTCCTGAGCCGTGATCATATTGCTCCACGTTAGCAGGATTGCACTGCCAACGTCGGCGAGTTCACCTGTCGTTAATGACATGGTGCCTGTATCGTAATCGATGCTTCCTGAACCAAAGGACGAATCAGAACCGCGTAATTGCCCTGCGCCATTATCTCGAAGTGTATAGACTTGATTCTGGACCAAGAACGATACCTGCAGAGTACCAGGTGAAGGCAGCGGTACAAGATTGCGCAACCATGTAAAACCACTATTCTCTTGATTCACATAGATTGATTCCGACTCAACAGGTGCTGTTACAGCTGCTGCAGGCAAAAAACTAATCTCAAGATTCGTTGTTCCTTCGATTGCGTTTGAATTCCAGACGATGGAACCATTCTGATAGTTAATTGTTCCAATGGATGTACCTGATGTATTTTTAAGCTCCCCACCGACGTCGGTAATCGCAGATCCAAACAAGCTAAATTCGACTGATTTCGGCATGATCGATGAGCCAATATACAAACTTGAAACTGTACTAATGGTGACGTTGCTGAAAGTCTTGACCAGTAGTCCATCTTTAGCTTTAACCAAGGCTACAGAATCACCTGCAGCATTGATATTCACCATAGGAGTTTCTGTCTGTGCTGATGGCACCAATTGTGTATACACATCTTGTGCGACCACAGAATAATCCCCAACCTGAGCAGTTTCTTTGAGATTTGCACTCGCATAGTACTTACCAGTATCCGCGACAATGGTGTCACGGATGATGGTGGTGCTCTTTTCACCGCTATACCATTGCTTCGCAGATAAACCCACAAAATCGGCTTTCAATGCATCACTCAGGCCATAGGTCGCAATCTTATATTCAATTTGCTTGCCATCAACCATCACATAAGCAGTTCGTGTCGATACTTCAGTAATACGTAGGTATTGCTCTAATTCTAAAGGCTCACCTTCACTCGAGATCAATACAATTGATGCACCAATAGCACTTTCCGCTTCCTGAGGAAACATGGCCACTTGTAGAGACTTCATGCCTTTCCAATGCGTGTCCAAAGGTGTACCAGCAATCTGAGCACCTTTGGCATTATAGTTTTCAATGCGGTTCTGCGCTTCTTTACGCTCATCCGTCCAGCTATCGGTACTAAATAACACGGCGGAGACGTTTGGATCTTGCGCATTCTGAGAGATGAATACTGTCGCACCCATCAAAGCATCGGTATCAGCAGTATCCACTGCAGCATAAATCTTTTGGATAGAGGTACGGCCCGTAGTGCGATCCATCTCAGAAATATCATTGAACAGATTATTACTCTGACCATCGACAATTTCACGGCCTGAGTATTTCCCCCCACCATCTTCAGCATCTGTACGAATGCGTTCTGACTCAAGGAGCTTTAAATTATTGGTTTCAATTGTCATCGCTTACCTCTGTAAAACGCATGGTGACCACGTAATAGTCGTCCTCGGAAACGGTTGGAAATTCCTTAACAGGCTTAGCTTCAATCGCACCCGCCTCATGATTGAAAATCACATTAAAGCGGCGCTGATCATGAAGGTATTCAAATTCAATCGTGAATTGCTCACCCAATGCTGACCATTCCAAAATAGTCCGTAGATGCTTTCGTTTAATCCAGCCTTGACCCGACGAAGGTGGAACTAAAGTGATTGGTCGACCTGAAAGCTTTTTGCCTTCTTGGACAATCAAAGAACCACTAATTGAACGCTCTTGCTTTTGCTCAACAGGTTTCCAATCAAATTCATCCGACCATAAAAAACCGTCCTCAAGTGGGACGGTTTCTGATGTCAGTTTTCGTATAAGTTTCATTACATGCTCCGCTTAAGCGTCTCAAATTTTTGAAGCATCTCTTCAACGCTATCCACCGCTTCAGGTGTTCCCTCTAGTGATGCAGATTTTCCACCTGACACTAGCTCAAGGCGCTTAGTTTCTTTTGGTCCCATAGATTCATCCATCTGAATATCAAAGCCTGTGGCAACCATCGGAGGCATTTCGGTCATCGGCGCGGCAATAGCAGTCATTTCAGGACTATTGGTGATTGAAGTCATGCCGCCAGTGTTAGAGCTCACTCCTTTAGATCGAGTATTCAGTGCATCAACACTGGCTTGTTTTTTCGCTTTAAATGCTTCCCAATAGTCTTGACCAGCTAAACTGTCACTTGATTCAGAACCCGCTTGTCCATTCATTACGCTAATTTGCTTTGCAGAAGTCAGCGCAGATTGTCCAATTTGTTGTATGGCCTGATCCGTTTTCTGCAATGAAGCTGAAGCATTACCAAACTCATCAATCTGAGCGACCATACCTTGCAGTCCGAGCTGAGCCTCGTACCAAGCAATTTTTGCGGCATTGCCTGAGGCATAAATATCAGCAGACATTTTCTGTAAGGCCTGGCGCATTTGCCCTGCAGTCGCTTCGCCACTTTTTACCATTTCCTGATAGGCTTCTTGGTAAACGGTAGCTTGCTGACCTGCTTGCTCTTTAGACTGAATACCAAATACAGAAAACGCCTCATTAACTGAGTTAATTCCCGCCCTTGCTTGGTCAGCCTTGTTTTTAATCTCCAAAAGCTGTTGTTCAGCTTGCTGTAAAAGTCCATTAGCAACTTGTGCGCCTAGATCACTGCGGAGGCTCTCAATTTTCAACTTTAAAGCATCGAGTTCTTGCTGATTGGTTGCAGTGTTAATCGCAGTTGAAATACTCGCATTGAGTGCACGCCCAACATCAACACCTTGACCTTTCAGCTCATCCAAACCTTGAATAAGTACACGAACATCATTATTGGCTTTGGTAAAAGCTTCAGTAGACTCGCCTTTTAATTCCACATAGCTGAGCCCAGTGCGACGGATCGCTTCATCAAGCACGGCGCCCTGAACCATGGCTGCTGACTTTACTGAGTTAGCGTATTGAACATTCAGAGTACTTGCTTCGGCCTGTAGCTTGCTGATATCACCTTGAAACTTACCGACCTCCTTGAGCCAAGCCTGATACTCCATGTCCCGATTAGCTCTCTTCCATGCATCCAGTTCAAGCTGTTTAGCCTTAATCTTGGCATTGGTCGCTTCAAGTTGCTTTTCAATATTGACTGGAATTGCTGCCAATCGTCCTTCGAATGCAACCAGATCCTCATCAGAAAGTATACCCGTTAGGGCTTTTCTAATCTCTTCTGCGGTGGCTTTACCTTGAGTCTGGAGTGCCAGTAACGCAGTGAGTCCATCATTAATACCTGTAGTGGTGCTGAAATTGAAAGATTTTGCAATTTGCCCCAAAACATCTGAAACCTTAGCACCCTCCTTGACAAGTTTCTCAAACTCCACAACTGTTGCTTTAGATGCCTCGTTAAGACCAAGAGAGGCATTTTTAAGCATTTCAGTGCGTTCGGCATTTTTTGCTTTTACAGCCGCAACCTCCTCCTGCTTCTTACGTGAGGCCTCTTCAGCTGCAATAAATTCCTTTTCTTGATCCACTAAGGACTTCGTACCAGTGGCTCTAGATACAGCCCAATCAATGAAATCAGACCCTTGCTTTAATAGCCACTCATCCGTTTTCTTAAATCCATCAACAATTAAATCACTAGCTAAAATAACACCCGCTGCCGCTACTCCATATGCACCAAATCGAGATAGAACCCCTGCAATACTCCCCTTTAAGCCATTTGCAGCTGTCGATACTCTCCCAATAACCCCAGATGCTGCTAAATTCGCTGTATTGCTTGCATTTGTAGCGACTGTGAGTTGATTTTTCGCAACAATTGCTGCCTGAGTTGCTCGGGTATTTACCAACTGTGCTTGTGTGTTTGTAACGATGGACGCTGTTTCTGTGGCAATAGCGGCTTGCGCAATTTTCACAGCATTCGCTTTTTCTAAAAAGCTTGCTGCAATACCAAGTGCTTTGTAGGCAACATACGCCTGAGCCACTGTTGTAAGAGTTGAAACTAAAACTTCAAGGTTTTCAGCTACAAATTTGATTGCTTCAGCTACTTTTGTGCTTGCCCCATTAGCAGCATCTGCCTCCCCTATATACAAGGTCCATGCTGTTTTGAGATTTTCAATCGACTGCCCAATGGTAATAGGCATTTTAGAAAATTCATCATTAAGTGCTTTAGATTGACTTTCTAACGCCTTAACAATAACACTTGATGTGAGCTGACCCGTGTTAGCCATTTCACGAAGCTTACCAATATTCACACCTAAGCCATCAGCAAGAGCTCTCGCCAATCGTGGCGCTTGCTCCATCACACTATTGAATTCTTCGCCACGGAGAACACCAGACTGTAACGCTTGGTTAAATTGATAAATTGCTGCTTCGTTTGAAGCCGCTAAACCACCACCTACAATTAATGACTTGTTTACTAAATCGGTTAAATTTAATGCCCGTTCTTGCGAATATCCAAGCTGATCAGTTGCAGTTTTTACTCGGGTAAATAATTCCGCTGTAGCCGTAAGATTGGATCTTGTTTCAATCGCAATCTTTTTAACACCCTCAAAAGCTTGAGTAAAATTACCGCTTTTAGATGTAACAAGCCCAATTCTTGCCTCCAAAACCTTAAACTCATCCGCAGTTCGAGCAATTTCAGTTGCAGATGCGCCAATACCTAATGCAGCCATCGCACTCGTTAGTGCTGTGTATCCAGTTTTTAAACCCTGAATTTCACCACTTGCTTGCTTAGCAAATGTCTCATTTTTCTGAAGTTCTACATTCGTTTTACCAAGCTCTGTATCTAGTTTGGCTACTTCTGGAGTAATTAGGCTTAGTTCGGATTTAAAAGCGCCAAAAGCTAAATCTGCCTGTTGAACCTCTTTCTCCAAAGCATCAATTTGTTGCTGAGCAATTCGAATATCTTCGGGCGTAGCTTTGGTCTTTGAGAATTCCTCAAGTTTAGTTTTTGCAGTAGCAAGGTTTGCTTTAAGAAGATTTAATGATCGTACGGAGTCGACACCAAACTTCTCAAAACTATCTGAAGTACCTACAACACTTGTACCAGTGCTCTTAATAATTTCGGTTATTTCATTAAGTGATTTGATTAAAGTTGCTGCACGTTCACTGGCATTTTTTGGAATGATATTTCCAATTTCTGCACCGGTGTTTTTGGCAGTATTTGCTACATCCTGTAGTTCTCCACCAAGTTCGCCCAACTCACCTTTTACTTGTTCTGCTTTTTTTGGCAAGTCTGTTGGTATGATTTTACCAATCTCTTTTGCGGTTTCAGCACTTGTTTGCTTTAATCGTTCAGCTTCACCTTCAATGGTTTCAAATAGCTTTTTACTAACATCTTTGGATTGTTTAGCAGCAGCCACAAGGCCTTTACTATCGCCATCCATAATTAATTTGAATGTTAAATTTTTACCAGACATGGCGACCTCAATTTTCAGGCATTAAAAAACCCACCAATTGGTGGGTTTGAAGTGCTTATTTAAATCATTTTTGAATTATTCGATTCACAACATAAAATCGCTTGCCATTTTTACAATCAACAAATGATGCTATTTGATCTGGGTAATTGCTTTTCGTGTTTGAGTGTCCGACATACTCAACTAAATCACACTCGGGGAGTTTTGAAACAAGCTCGGCTGAATCTCGATCATGTTTTTGTATTTCAACTAGGCCCTGTGCACCAACCTGCTTAAATAACTGAGGGTATGACTCAGATGTGTAGTTCTCGATAGCATTCACATCAATTTTAGAATTGCTCATTAATTTTACCTTGATAAAAAAGCACCACAAGGTGCTTTTAACTTACAGTTTATGATGGCTTACAGTAATCCAGGAGAAAAGTTGCATCACTCATAGATGAAGAGCTAAGCCTTGTGTTTACACCAGACTCAGTCTCATTTTGTTTCATAAACTCCAAAAAACCATCTATGGTGTAGTTATAGGAATTTAATAAGTTGCTTCTCATCATGTCCTCACAAACTGTTTTTGGTTGGCGCGCATCGAGATCCCTTTTCAATTTCTGCAGTTCCTGAACTGGGCTAGATAGATCAATCCTTGGTGTAGCTCCAGCAACTTTCAGAGCGTCATTCCATTTTGCGCTTAAACCAGTATAGAAGCTTACATCCTCGGGGCTCATCTTGGGTGATTCAATTAATTTAAGGGCATCTGACTCCCTTAAGTCGGGTAGACTTTTCTGTAGCTCAACAACCTTGACTGTTTTATTCTGTTGCTCTGTGTAGGCTTGACCGCTTGCTGCAACCCTTGCAGCATCTTCCTTGTTGCTTTTATGCATAAAATAAAAAAGACCAACAATAATAACAATAACCCCAATCAATCCGTATTTCATTTTTAATCCTCAACGACGTTCCCAAGTAATTTTAGATATGCGACCTTCACGAACGGTTACGGTATAAATCTCGTTTCCAACTTCATAAATGTAATCTGTCACAGAGATCGTAGTATTGTTGCCAGTATCAACTGTATAAGATTGTTGGTGAATAGGCTTACCAGCTTTAGAAATTAATGCTCCAATTGAATCACCAACTTGAACAATGTCACCACCTACACGGAAGCTACGTGTTTCTGCGGCCACAACTGAGAATGATGCGACCAATAACAACCCAGCAAGTAATTTTTTCATTATTTATCCAAATTTATAAAGCACTTGCCGAATAATAACGTGATCAATTTCACATCACAACTCAATCATCGACTGGCCTTAAATCATCAGTCAATTTCGCATAAGCTTTATCTTTTGCATGCTGAGCTGCACGCATTAGATTTGTGCTTGTTAAGAGGTTTTGTGATCGTTGCTTTTGAGCTGCTTTAAGGTAACCAATAAAAGATCCATAGCTCATTTGCATGATATCTTCATGATGATGACCAGCCTCAATTAAGTATTGGAAAGTTTCAAACCAACTCGGTTGATCCAGCTCTTTGACTTTTCTTGAGCGTTTTCGCCCTGATTCTTTCTCCGCAAAATAAGCGTCATTCACTTTGATAACTGCTTCAATCAAAGATAAGAATGTTGATTCTGAAGCCTCAGCCATCAAAATCAGCTCATTTTCAGTTTTCAGTGTGGATTTACCCAACAAAGTCATTACTTCAACTGTATGCGCTTTTAATAGTGATTTATAAATTTCATCTGAATGAGTTTTTAGAAAGGATTTAATTATTGAAGCATGTGGTGCCCACTCATCAATGTTATGCATTTTCAATTGATGAATGGTGGTATTTCCAATTACTACACTTCGATTATTTGCTAAGAAAAATTCATTCATGATGGAATCTCAAAAGAATAGGCACAAAAAAAGACGCTAATGCGTCTAAGGTTCTTTGTGCCTAATGGGTTTATGCTGCTACTGAGAAGCGCTCAATATGACCAAAGATACTTAATTCAGCATCGTTCGCCTTAGAGATATCTGCTAGACACTCACCTTCAAAGCTATAACTCGCAAAGTCTTCATGAATTAGGTCAAATTCCGTTTCAGGAGATAATTCTAGGCGCCATAGTGTCACTGCAACTTTATCGCCCTGGTATGTATCGACCCCCTTGAAGAAGAAGCGATATTCCTCGCCTAGATTGGTAGCGATGGTTGTGCGTGTAATAGCTCCAGATTTACCTGACCATTTCACATCAGTAATGGGTTCATTAAAGATGACCGTTCCAAACACGGCATCTAAAGTATATTTATCTGCAGTAATTGCCGCATCTGCTGGCCCCTTAAATGCAACATCGGATAAGTTGCGGGTCCCTAGATCAATCATTTCACCAGCTTTAACTGCACCTAATGTTGTTTCAGGAATTGTTGCTTCTGGGATTTCTAGTGTTTTACCACTGAGTACCATAGCTAGGTTTTCTTTGGTGACCTCTTCCAAAGTTCCGCTAACCGATACACCGGTTTGCTTACGCAGTACTGCATCCTTTGCACGCAGACCTGTTTTAGATTCATAGTGATCTGTTGATTCGGAAGTGATCTGAAGCTGGAGCTCTGGCGTGTTGCCAATCGATAATAGTGCAGCAGGCTGACTATTAATCATTTTTGCTAAAAACAACTCACCTTGGAGCGAGATTAAATCTGGTTTATTCGCCATCGGTTTTCACCTCTTCTTTTTTGGCTAGTACAGGCTTCTGTTTTGAGGCAGGCTCAGCCAACTCAATTACACCGCGCTGTAATAAATCTTGAATTTGAGATTCGCTTAAACCACCGACGATATCCCCTGAATGAAATCGCCCGACAGATTGCCGGGCTTTGTATTGCTTCTGCATATGATTTCCTAAACAAACATTTTTGATTCAAACACCAATGTGATGTACACACACGTTGGTGAATAGTCCTCTTCTACCGCCACCATTTCTAAGGGACGCTTACTGGATGCAGGTTGCCAACCGGATAAAAGTTTTAAAACTTTTATCGTCAGCAAACCCACTCGATCCAGCACCGCAGACCCATCACTGAGTTGTGATGCTGCATGACGTTCGCAAATCGTGACTTCCCACTGTTGAGTAAGCATATTTACTGACGATCGCACAGCTTCATCAGATTTGCGAATACGGCGGTAATAGACTTGGGCGTTTGGCGTAACCTGAGAAAGCTCCGTAATTTTGGCGGAATTGGCTGGTGTATAGATTTTTTTAAAATCTGCAATTTCAGTTAGCTTTTCAGCAATCTCACCACGTACAGCAAAGAAGTTATCTTCATTACTCATCGGTCAAATGCTCCACAATTAGATCCATTACCTCCTGCTCATCTGTTTCAGTCAATCCCAAGAATGGACGACGAGGCATGTTTACTTTGTACGCTTTCCCTTGGGTTTCCTGCATGAAGTTAGATCGAGCTTTACGAACAAACTTATTTCCTACCAAACCTGTGCGCTGATCCTGACGAAAGTAGGTGCGACGCATGTGTGCTTCATACTTAATTTCCCCACCGAAGTGATGAATAGCCGCGTATTCAACATCAGTACCGATTTCCACACCACTGGATAGAGCATTGTGAGTCATGGAATTCATAAGACGAGATGTATCACGCAAAGTCGTTCCACCTTTGCGCCTAACTCGGCCTGATAAGCGCCATTTACCTTCAAGTCCTTCGCCATTCATCCAACGACTGCGGATATTGCTTACAACCGTTTGGCCAATCGCATCGAATAGTTTTGGCTTGGTTTGATCAAAATTAGATAAGCGCTCCAGAGCCTGCATCACAGCAGATTCGCCATCCGCTTCAATCGTAATTGGTACGCCTGACATATCAGCCTCACTTGATGCTAGGCATCATATTTAAGATATCGTCACCAAAAACACCGCCACGATATGTAGTACCGATTGGCATTGTGGCTGGCGTTCTTGCGGGCTTCTCTTCTGTGACTTCATTTTGAGGGTTTAGGATATTCAATGTTGCTTTACCATCAGCAACCCGTTTCAAGAAGTCAATTTCCGCCTTATAGCGGTTTTCAACCTCCTCAATTGGCTGCTGAAAATAAAGCCGGTAGCGCGCAATGTTGCACGCAATCCGTTTCAACGTACTGGGCGTATTTGGCAAAGGCAGGACATATCGAACAGCGATATAACTGTCGATTTCCTCAGATGCATCCTGTAAGGCTTCTTCAATCGAATTGCCTACAGTTTGCATTGATTCCAATTGTTGAAGCTCACCTTCACCAAAACGCGCCTCTAAGTCATTTCGAGTCGCGTACATAGGTCACCTTACTTATCAGCTGGCGGTGCTTTCTTGGCTTCGGCAGTGGCTTTCTTTAAAGCGGCTTCTGATGTGGCTAGTGATTTTTCCAAGCCTTCAACTTTCTTTTGAAGCTCTGCCACTTCTGCATCGGCTTTATCCTTACCCTCAATAAGGATTGCCTCATTTGCTTTAAGTTCTGCCACTTCTGCAGTAAGGCTTGCAAGCTGGGCAGCGGCACCATCCGCCTTAGGTTGTTCTGGAGCTTTTTCTTCTTCAATAGCTCCAGATGCTAAAAGGGCCTGAAGTTGTTTATCTTCAAGCCCTTTGATTTCATCACCTGGCATAAAATGCCCGATGGATTGTTTTGCGATGTACTTCGGCATGTCTTACTCCTTATAGGGTGATAAAGCCGGTACCACCGACTACACCATTTTTATTAGAAGGCACGACCAATGGAGCAGATTCTGTCATCAACATGATGCCGCTTGGATCTTCACAGTACCATTGACGGTCAAAGTATTGCTGAGCAACACCGTTGGCCAACATATTTTTGATCTTACAATGTGCCACTGAGCCGTTAGTATCAGAAATCAAAGAGAAGTAATCTTTTGGAATAAAGCGCTTCACCTGACCTTTGTTACGGTAAGTTGCGTCATATACCCAGAACTCGATTCCATCAAATGTCCCTTTGAGAGTTGCTGACTCTTTGACACCAAAGCTTGGTGTAACAGGAACAGAAATACCAGCGTACGGCGTGATGAATTCTTTCTTGAATTCTTCGTTATTCCATAATGCAGCCCATACCAAGCCAGACATGATTGCTTTTTTGGCTTCACCGCCATCAGCTGCCAATTGACGCTCAAGCATAGTGCGGATATCTAAAACTGGTTTAGCACCCGCTTCGTTCCACTTAGTCAACGGCGTATATGTCAGAGAGGCATCACGGCGATAATCAACTAAGTTGTACTCATAGTCATCTGAATGAAGGACATATTTACCATTTTTCAGAAGATCAATCGCCATCATTAGGACTGAGTTATCAATGGCATCATGGTTGCGTTTCATCACCGCAATTTGGGAAATAACCATCTGCTCTTGTAGAGACAATTGCTGATTTCCAGTTGAGATAATGCCAGCGGTGCGTAAACGCTCAAGTAATGAGATTTCAAATGTATCGGCCGGACTAACCTGATTTTTTGGCTTGTAGTAGGCCGGTTTCACATGGCGTACTTCACCCGATTGAGTGGTATCAAATGGCTTACCGGGTTGTTGTGGTGAAACCAGTGGTGCTAGATCATGTTCAGCTGACAATTCAGCCAAAGGTACATCATCACGTGTGAATAATGGACGATTTGGAAATAGTTGGTCTAATAGCCAAGTATCCATCGGGCGATAGTTTGAGTGGATTAGTGCTAACTCACCCACATCAAGCAGTTCTAGTGGGGTACCTTCAATATTAAAAGCTTGTGGCATGTCATTTACACCTTAGAAAGTTCGATTTTGTTTTTGGTTGCTTTGGCGCGTGCTGCAGCGTATTGAACTGTGGTGAGTAAAGTGCCACCAAGTGATACTGCTTCAACGTTAAATACACCACCGTAATACACTGGAATTTCGATTCCATCAGCTGCTTTGATTGTTGCTTCTGCTGCAGTAACATCCTGACCACAAATCACATCCCATGTTTTTTCATCAGTGGCATGAGCCAGTACATTGGTATCTGATAGCGTTAACAGGTCGCCATATTTATATGCTGTGGCAGTCGTTACTTTTGCATTAGCACGACGTAACTTTTCATTATCCAGAATTAGTCGTTTTGATGTGACTGAGATAGGCGGTACATAGTGAGTAACCATGAATTATTTCCCCTTTTGTTCTGCGAATGCTTGTGCACCAGCTGTGAATTTATGTTTATCACCAGCACCTTGATTACCACCTTGACCTTGCCCACCCTGACCACCTGTAGTTTGGTGACTGAACAAGTGGGCAAGATGTGATGGAACTTGTTGCTGCTGTTGTTGACCAGCTGGTGGCTGATTACCTGCTGAGAATTGCGTTAATTGCTGAGACATGAATGCAAACGAAGTGTCATCCATATTGGTATAAGACGTCTTTTCTTCAGCGCTAAACTGCTTATTTAAAGCTGTCTCAAGTGCTTTGATGTCCCCTTCACGCTTATCAGCTTTGAACTTTTTAAGGTCAGCTAAAGCATCATCGCGCTCTTGTTCAGCCTGTTTCTGTGCGGCTTGCGCCTTTTCTAATTCGGTCACGTCTGTGTCCTCTGTAGGTTGATTTGTTGTACCGGGTTTTGCTGAGAATGCATTTACCGACGTTGTTCGATCCGCACCTGTAGAGCAGATCGTAAATTCACGGATACGGTTATTTCGGAATACTGCGACTGGTCCAGTGAATGTCTGTCCATTTACGACAACGCTCACCCCTTGCCCCACCTCCTCTACAGAACCAGGATCAATGAACATGGACATTTGAAACGGATAGCCATCATCTGCGTCATCCACAACTTCACGTGCTTTCGCATTGCGGAGAAAGTCGCCAGTCACTGTGATGTTTTGATTGATACCGACTTCTTTCACCACACCAACACGACTGGTGCTGAAGTGCTCTTCTAGTAAAGGTGTGGGGGTTGGAATCTCAATTCCTTCAAGATCAAAAACAACACCATTTCGACCCCAAAACCAGTGACCATCTACACGACCACCACCGTAAGCTGTGCCTTTAAAGGTTCGTTTCTTATCCCCTTCAACCTGAGGAACAATGTCCACGGCGGATAGTGAGAATAGGTACTTGCCTTGTTCTTCATTAAGTTCAGGCATTTTTCATGCTCCATAAAAAAACCACCTTAAAAGGTAGTCTTGAATGATTGTGATTACTTAAATACTTTGAATTAACAGATTGAGTTTTTCAGAAGCTGTATCTTTTACATCAGAGCATCCATTGATATTCAATACAGCGGCCAATGTGTCAATGATTTGTAGTGTATCTTCTAATGGATAGTTGAATTTTAGGCCGGCACCTTTAGATTCCTTATTACCTAACGCTCGACTTCCATTTGATACATCTGAACTTTGACTTAAAGCATTTGAGCCAAAGTCTTGACCTAATGCATGACAACCACGCTCATCTACTTTTAATGCACTCGTTAAAAGCATTCGAAGTTCTGCCCGATCTTCTTTAGATTCCGCGACAATTGAATCGATGTTCATTCCGGTTAATGACATGCCATTTTTATATAAGACACTCATTCCATTTTTTAAAATAAGCTTCATCTAATTCACCAATGCTTTAAGTGTGTAAATCATCTTGCCATTCAGCGCTTCAATCGAAACCACTTCAAATGACAAGCCCATTGGCATTAATACGCCATGACCGGCATTCAATTCGTTTAGATCAATGCCTAAGCCTTTCGCATTCTCAATTTGCAATACCACATCGGAAGCATTCTCAGCTAACAGTAATGGCGAATTAAATTGAATCGTTTGTCCAACCTCATAAGCGACTACATGCTGCAAGGTCACACCGCCTGTCACGATTGCAGCTGAATTACTCGCCACGGCGTTTAAGGCTTGCATGTCCTGTCTGAGCCAATGCTTTAAAACATCGTCCGCTTTCGAGCTCACAGACGCATTTAGGTAGTTCGTGATTGCTGCATCATTTCCCTGCACGTAATCCAAGAAAGTCTTAATCGCACTTGGTCTAATGGATGGATCTAAAGGAATAACTTTATTGGCCACCGTGTTGAATAGATCTCTCGACTTATCATTCATCGGGGCTAAAAGACTGGTCAGCTTTTTAGATGCAGTCCATTCAGCCTTAATTGCCTCTTTCTGCTCCAGTAGATATTCCTTATCAAGTAATGATTTAGAAATCTTCTGATCCACCAATGCCTCAAACTCTCCAAATTGCAAAGGATGTGAACTCCAGTCCAATGCTTCTGCAACTTCGGGCAACTTGTCATCTGGTGTAATGCCGTATTTAAGCGCCTGTTTCTCTGTGAGGGCGATGACGGTACAACGACAACGAAAACCTAACGGTGGGTAGTGCGTTAGCCAAAATGGATGATCAATCGGCAATACAATTCGATTCAATGCCAAATGTGCAGGACGTACACGTGAGTCATTGATAGCCGAATACATCAGATACTGACGTTTATCTTTATTTCGTTGCTGTTGCTGCCAACGTCCATGACCATATGCGCTTTGGATATTGGTCCGAAATACATTGTCTAGGTAATGCTTGGGTAAAATGATTTCAGACTCAGCTACAAGCTTCTGAAAATCGTTAAAGGTGCCACCCGATGCTAAGGTTTTGTTAAGTGACTTAATCACTGACTCAGCTTGTTCAAGACTCGACAAAAAACTAACCGTAGTTGCCATTTGCCGTGTCTTAAGATCCATTGAATAAAACTCATCAGGCAGCACTACTTTCTTACTATGCGCATACTGCAGCGCTTCAAGAAACGTGACTGGTTGCATCTATTTCCCCTTAGCTGCTGTCGCATACCCAAATACATCTGCAGCATATAAAGCTTGATCCAAATTCGCTGCAAATTGTGACTGTGTCGCACCAGGTATTAATCGAGACAAATTAAATAGCAGCGCCTCTGGTGTCTCAGATTCAGCTGCTAACTGTTTAATTTGCTCATTGGTCAATAGCTCAATTTGATCTTGGGCATCGGTCAGTTCATCCACCTCTTGCTGCTCAGGTGACTGCTTTTGAACTGATGCCTTAAAGCTGAATGCTTGACGAGGTAGTGCTGAGAATTGGGTACTTGGAACCACTTGCTCAGCTGGCTTTAAATCACCATCTTGCAAGTTGTACTCACGAATGAAATATGAATCTGAAAGGTTTGCACCGGCATTCTTTAAATGAGTATCCCGCTCGGCCTGTTCTTTATTCAATGGTTTCGTTTTTTCACCCAGTAGAACCTTATGCGGCTTCCAATCATTCAACACACATAACGCATCCACGACGGCTTGAAGTGTTGGAGTAACCAATCGAATATCAGACTTGAGCTTGTCGCCACGAACATTTTCGTGAACTTTACCCAATGCATAACCACTAGTCCCATCTGACTGGCTAGTGAGTGTCTGCCCCAATACAACCTTTTGGATCTGCTGTGCCAAGGTCTTGTTGAATGTCTCAAAAGCACCGTTAGCTGAACCAGAGCCTTGAGTTGATAGAACTTGAACATCATCCTCAATATCAATCGAAAGTACACTTTGTGCATGGGCATTGAGTAATGCTTGGCTCATATCATCCGTTTCAGTGTCTTTACACTTACCCAGTAAGATCGGAGTACCAAAACGCTCCAAGAACTTTGCCCAGAATTTAAATCCATTCTGTTTAAAGAAAAACAACCAATAGAGTGTCGCCAGTAATGCTTTGCCATAAGGTTGTTCAAATGTGGCCTTACGACGGGTGAGGAAAAACTTTAAAAATTGATCAACTTCCCGATCTGTACCACCACCGTCTTGACGATAGATCAAGCGCCCATCGTTTTTAGGCTCAAACCATTGCATTGGCTTTTCACCAATCCACTGCAATCCTAGATATCCCTCTTGTTTTACTTCGTATACAGCCTCTTGCACTGAATAGCCAAAGAACAAAGCATTTAGTGCAGCTGATGCAATTTCGAAGTACCACTCATCAAGCTCAGCTTTTAGATATACTGCCTCTGGTGTATCACTAGGCTCAATGCGGAACGGCGTAGCCAATAACGCATCAATACGTGTCTCTACTGCCTGCGCAATCTCATCATCATCCAGTAATACAGATAAGCAATGACGAGTAATACCCGCTTTACGCAATACCTCATCATTGTCAGGACGTCTTCCAAAATGTGTGAAAAAGTTAGAAATCGCTTCTTGAGTGTATAGACCACCTTTAGACAAAGCCTTCTTTGACGCTTTGTCCTTTTTAGACTTTGCCATGTGTTTTCCTATTGATATGTACGACTTCCAGCACCAGCTGGTTTTTTCCGCTTACGCTCTCTAGTGTCACTAAAACAGATCATGACGCTATCAGCCCGGTTAGGTGACAAAGCACCTTCAGGTTGCTTATTTACGAGGATTTTGCCAGCACCGTTTTTACTGTAGGTCGGCTGTGATAACTCACGCTTGAGTTGCTCTAGTTCGCGCTTATCCAAATCTTCAGTCGACAGTGAGATAAGTGCATCAGGATCGTATTGCATACCTTGTAGTGCTCTGTACGTATTCTGGAAGCGCATACGCAAACTCCACCACATTTGAGCTTTTAGGTTTGCGAAGAAATCGATATTCTTCCGAGCCTCTACCATCTCAAGCTCTGGGTTATGAACTGCGCCCGATCCCCTGAACGGATCCGCTTGGATCTCATCAATTCCTTTAGCACTGTTTTGCTCATTAATGACTCGGGCATCACCGCGCACACCAGCTCCCAAGCCATCTGCATCGTAAAAGAACAAATTCAGTTTTTGCTCTAAGCAAATATCGATTGCCTTTTGGGTTGTTCCAAAGATGTCATCACCGATGCCTGACCACGTATCCAAATACTGCAGAACAATGCCATGACGTGAGGCAAAGGAGTTTTTATCCTTACCCTCATCTGCCACATCAAGTGCACCATTACGCTCACCCGATGGCTGTATATCGAGTTTTAGGTGTAAATCTACCGCAGCCTCAACCCATGCCGATGGAATCAATACACCCTCAACTGAAGCGGCATAATCAATATCAACCTCTTGGGCTAAGACAATGTCGTCAAGCGTCGCAATTTGCTTTTCATACCACGGATGAATCAACTTTCCATGGAGTGAGACAGTCCAGTTTTTATCTGGGTTGTCCCGCCACGCCATCGTAAACACGGCGTAACGTCCGCTGAATCGATCTTGATGAAACTTGTCCCCGATACCGTTTGGCGTTGATCCCTTGATATGAACGTTGGTGTTCTGCGATATAGCTGCATCTACAGCTTCTTGACGCTCTACGAATGCCCATTCATCAAGAAAGTACATTGTGGTACGCCCACCACGGCCAATGTTGTCTCCAGCCTCACCCGTAACCGTTGCGCCATTATCAGGATTGATAATACGCATGTAGTTATCGTGGACCTTTTCGACAAAACTTTTCGGCTTCATCCAATCAGGAAGTTTTGAGAACATATCTCGGAACTTATGCAACAGGGTTTTAGGATCGCCCTTCTTATCAACCAGATCCTCTTTACGACTACCCACGCCGCCAGCAAAGCCCTCTACAAATAACCATCTATGTAAGTAGAAGCCCAGCACAACATAGCTCATACCTTCATCACGACTCTTCTCAATGAGGCCATGAGTTTGAGTGCTTTCCCGCTCAAGTAACCAGTCGACCAATTCAACTTGACCAGGGCGAAGTACAAACGGAATATTTGCCGGCAATCCAAAAGGCATCCCCCTTGGATCGTAGGTCCACACCCAATGATTAAACCAATGTGCTGGATCATTCTTGCACTTGTATATCTCAGCCTGAATACTGAGTTCGCTTTGCTCTATTACAGTTCGGTAATAGTATCGTCTGGTCATCTCAGCAATGACTTCAGGCAAACGTGTGCTAATCGTCCACTCTTTGATGAGGGGCGCTATTTCTTCAATTGCGTAACTCATAATTTGCCATTAATTGCTAAGCGAGATAGCTCTTGTGCTGACATCCCTGCAAGCTGCTCAGGGGTATACATAGCGGGGCGCTGGCTGTGCTCTGTTTCAGTTTTAATCGCTCCACCATCTTTGCCCGTAATTTCCAACTTGCGCTCGTAGTGGCCTTTCACGATCTTCTGAATTTGATCAATCAGCTTAATCGACATCACCACATTGCCTTTCTTGGAAACCAAAAGGTCACTCAAGATTTGCAATTGAATAATGTCGTTTGCACCGATGATGTTGTAGATCGGCTGATCAATATATTTCTTCCGTGCTTCATGGAATAAATCCACTAACTCTTGCGATAGATCCGCACCTGCAGTCTTTGTTGGGTCATATGATTCCACCTGTTGCGGGGAAACATCTATCTTAAAGTTTTCCTTGATGGCCACTACCACCTCAGTAGGTGTCATAAACTGCGCAAGTGACCGAACAATAAAGACTTTTTCTGCTTTTTTAAGCCTTGCCATAACTCACCATCCATCAAGGTACATCAAGGTAAGTGGGCAAAAAAATTTGAAACTAACCTATTACACAGTTCCCACAACACGCAGACACATTAAAATCAGATACAAACGGCGCATTCTTTGTGATTTCGACCAATCGCTTGACACTCTCGTTTGCACCCCAACGTTTGACTACACCATAGAACTCTTCAACGTCATGACCAGCTAGGTAATGCTTTGGTAAGCCAGTATTGTCGCTGTAAATGATCTCGTCATCTTGATCACGTTCTACGCCAATATGGTAGAGTTCATGTTCTATCAGGGCACAAAAATCATGATCTGAAGCTTGTTCACAGAATGATGCGTCTATAGTGATGAGATAAACAGGTACACAACCAAACCAGTCCCGCATCTGCTGTTCCTGCCGAGCTTTCTTCCATCCACCTTGGTTGAACATCACCTTTTCACATTGGCCTAATACCATACGCTTTTTTGACTGGCATGCAGATGATGCCCAAGCAAATGCTAAAAAGGTTTCATCGTCGTGTAGAAGCTCGGCAATATGGTCATGATCTGGATTGTGGAGCTGGCCACCAATGGTTAGAAAGTTTTTAATCACCCATTCTTTTAATTCCACGGCGGGCGCAAGGCGAATTGCTTCTTCTTCCTCAGCCTGATCAATGAGATCCGTCGGTGGGAATGGTCTGATCTGTTCCATCTTCTAATCTCTCTAACTGCGACTTAATCCAACGAATCACACTACCCGACTCAATTGCATGTGGCTCAAAACGTTGAATCTTGTAACCCATATCTTCAGCCAAATCATATTTATTAAATGCATTCGCTATCTTTCTTCCACCACGCCCGACAGCCCAAGGACTACCCGCTATTTCAATCAGAAGTCGTAACTTCACAATATAAAAATCAAATCGCCAGTTTTTAGTGGATTCAAATTGAAATTTACGCTCATAGCCAATCAGGTGTTCTTCTAACTCTTGAAATAGGGTTTCTTCGGCTTCTAAGTATTTTTCTTTAGCCTTTGGTAACGGTTTAGAACGTGGTTTCGTTTTAGGTGGGCGCTTTTTGGTTTTCCAGAAGTAGTCGTTTGCATTCATATATTGCGCCCATTAAAAAACCACCCGAAGGTGGTTTGCTTAAAACAACATCGACATCTGCCCAAACTCATAAATCGTTAATGCAAGGACAAAGGCCGAAACCGAGATTACAAGCACATCTTGTGAAGTCATACTTATCTCCCTTTATTGTTCTTTTTTTATACTCTCACAACTAGAAATATTTTCAACACTAAAAGAATACATTTCTCACAATTTACAGTGATAGATATGTAAGGAATTATACAAAGATGGAGTATTAGTTAATTTTTGCATAGGGTTGTTCTTATATTCTTAACCCGATCTTTCAAGTTAATCATGATGCTATCAATCACCAGCAACTCATTACGAGTCAAGCTAGAACATCTAAAGATTCAAATTTCCTCTTATGCCCCAAGATATCTGATTTGCACCAATATTCATCTAACTGAGTGTTAATTAAATCTTCTTCCATAGATTCGAGAACATAAAAAAGCCTTAACTCTTCATTTCTTTCTAGAATCTTAAGTCTATATTTTTCTATTTCAGCCACTCCAGGCTTGGCAATAACTTTCTGAAACCCAGCGCTAAATATTATTGGTGCGGCTGGTTTTTCGTATTCACATTGCCACTCTATTTCGTCAGCAACTCCCCCTACAGCTAAAATTTCCCTAACCTTACCTGCAGCTACCCCACCAATGACCGCGATTTTCATAAAAATCTCGATATATAATGTAAAGGTTGATTGATAACACATTAAAATATTTAAACAAGCACAATATTTTAACAAATATTTTCTAAGCTTCAGTTTATATCTAATTACCTACATCCCATATAATGAAGCTATAGGTTATGTATATTTTAGAAATAAGAAAAAACCCCGCCAATAATGCATATTGAGCAGGGTTTTATGTGCCGTAATCCGTTCGGCAAAAAGGAAATGTAAATTACTCAATAAAAAACCCGCTTACCTCTCCCAAAGTAAGCGGGTTAAATTTGCGCTTTATTACTAATTCTTTAATTCATCTTTATTTTTCACAGAATATAATCCCATTGTTTCACTATGATGAATAAATCACTCAATTTCTTAAATATCACTTAACTGGGCGAATTCAAACATGAGGTGCGACAGTTTGAAAAGTCTTATGATAATCAACAAGCTGAGCAAATTTCTCTAATGGTGTAAGCCAATCTAACGCTTTTCTAGGACGAGTATTCAGTGACATGGCAACTTGATTTAAATAATGCTGATCTGCCTGATTTAAATCAATCCCTTTAGGTAAATATTGCCTAATTAAACCATTCATATTTTCGCATGTGCCTTTTT
>Ga0207918_100033_pt1 | contig 37896 bp, 48 predicted proteins | sample DeeseametaMP0440_FD_184211 | JGI IMG/M metagenome (GOLD analysis project Ga0207918, IMG submission 184211) | Marine microbial communities from the Deep Atlantic Ocean - MP0440 (SPAdes) | ecosystem: Environmental > Aquatic > Marine > Oceanic | place: East of Rio de Janeiro, Brazil, South Atlantic... | reverse complement strand
CTGTAATAAATTGAATCTTTGCACCCCAACTGAGTACTTCACTTAACATATCCATAAAGTAATCATTCTTGGTTTTACTTTCAGATTTGTCATAAATTCGGAAATTAATTGGAATATTTTGACCATTTTGATCTGTCGCATACAAGGTAATGAGATTAATACCCTTGACGGATCGGTGGTGTTTGCCTGACCAAAAATAGCTAACTAAGTCCATATGCTGACTATACGGTTTATCTAAAACAGTATCATCAATACTGACTATAAGTTTATTATTATCAATATGTTGAATTGCTTCTTGATATAGGTCGTGAGGGGTGTAGTCTTCACGCTCTAGAAAGCGATTTACACTATCATGCGAGATGTTATAAGTCTCGGCAAGTTGTGTGCAGCTAATAGAGTTTGGTTCTGTCATGAGAAAGCCCATATAAATGGGTAGTGTACAAGTTGCTGTAGAAGCATTTTTAATTCGTCTGATCACAGATACTTTATAAAGTATTTTAATACTTTTTTGAATCCGTCAATGCGTAAGTCCTATCTTTATAGAAAGCTTCAGTCTGCCCCATCCATTGCTTATTCATTATTTTTGCCCACCTACAGCCACTGAAGTACTACATTTATCTTAAATTATTCGATTTTATTAATATTATGCATGAAATACAATAAAATAAGGCCTTAAAGAAATTTGCTATTCATTTCTATCCCTTAAAAAAAATTTATTAAATACTAATCTATTTAACATTATATACTATTTTTTATAACTCTATCTCTCACTCTAAATTCCTTCAATACATCATCCAATGTTGTTGAATACCCATTTTTAGTAAACAGCATCAGTAGCCTAAATAGGCTTTTTTTACTCTTTAAACCTTGGTTGAAATAGTAGTTGTATAGTCACTTACAATAGGAAACCCTCAAATTTTCAGCATAAAAAAAGACGTGCTAGGCACGTCTATAAAATTAATTGGAAAAATGAAATGAAAATTAACCCACTTCATCCATCCAACTTCTTGCCTGCTCCCCATACCACTCCATAATTTTTACCCGCTCATCCCAGTACTGCGCTCTGTTATAAGCGGAACGAATTCTGTTTTGAGGAACATGAGCAAGTTGGCGTTCAATAGCATCAGGATTAAAGAGATTTGATTCATTCACGACTGTACTGAATAGCGATCTAAAACCATGTGTGGTCATTCGACCGGCATAGCCCGAACGTTTGATCACAGCCAAAATAGACTCGCTACGCATCGGTTCTCTATTGTTTAAACGATGTGGAAATAGTAGTTCCTGATTATGAGTAAGCCTCAAAGCCTTTAACTCAGTAATCATCATGTCCGTCATCGGTACACGATGTGGAAGTCGGTTCTTCATTCGTTCTTCAGGAATATCCCACTTACGCTCCTCCAAATCAAACTCTTCCCAACGTGCTTGCAGTAACTCACTGACCCGAACGCCTGTCAGCATAATCAGGACAATGGCATGGTGTGTTTGAGCATCGGCAGGATAAGCCTTAATACGTCTAAGAAATTCAGGCATCTCAGAGGTAGAAAGCGAAGCCAGGTTTTTGACTCTTTTATTCTTGAGGGCATAGACTAAATCACTTGCCGGATTATCATAGCGGTATCCATGGGCAATGGCATACTTCATGACCATACCACAGCGAGACAAGGTACGTTTTGCAATTTCAAGCGAACCTCTTGCCTCAATCTTCTTAATGATTTGCAGAATCTCAGGAGCCTGAATCTGGTTAATACGCTTATTAGCAAGAGCAATATAAAGCTCATCCAATGAAGCTCTAACATTACTAATATGCTTAGATGACCAGGTTTCTTTTTGATTATTAAACCAATCCTCTGCGACCTCCTTAAAGCAAGGCTGATCTTCTTCAACCTCAACTGTATTCTTAAGTTTATACCTCAGATCAAGCGCTATCTCTCTTGCACGCTTTAAACTCAGCTCAGGATATATACCTAATGCTTTGGACTTCCTTTGTCCATTCTCCGTATATCGGATAGACCAATATTTTTTCCCATTCGGATCGATTCGCAAAGACAGACCATTAGTATCAGAAAGGCGATACTGTTTTTCTTGAGGCTGTGCTTTTTTACACATCACATCAGTTAGTGACATATCTTTGTCCCACTTAATTAAACTTATTTAGTGGGTCAAATTGTCCCAATATTGACCCACACAAAGCAAAAATAGGGTCAAATCGCTTAGGACAGTATCGGACAATACAGCCAATAAAAAAGCCTTTAAACATTGAGTTTAAAGGCTTTTTTAGATTCCGATGGACTACTTCGGAAAGAATTTTGGTGGAGGTGGCGGCTACCTAATTAATTAAATAAACACATATTTTAAAAGGTAAATTATTCCAAAAAATCACTTATGTATAACATCTGTATAACAAATTAAAAATTTCACGCCAAATATGAGTTCTATTTACAGTCCAGGATTTGAACTCAAATACAGATTCGTATATTTTCTTCTATTTCTATTTTATGAGCGTGTCTTAATACAAGTGAATATGAAAAGGCTTTTCCACATTTCATAAAAAAAGCACAATGTCTTTCATCTTTAAAATCTATTTCATAAATCTTACGGTCATCATTATCTAGAACAACCTTATCACCAGATATGAATATCTTTTTTTCTTTTCTGTATTCAATTAAATGATTTTCTAATGCAGCAACATTGTGTAGGAAACAGAATAAAGGATTCTTTAATTTTTCTACGACCTTCTCATAGCCACCAAATTCTTCAATAACAGACACACTAAAATTCATAGCATCACACCTGGTATGTAGTACAGAAAATATAGCAGATGTAGAGATCACACACATACATATGACAGCAATGGTCAAAGTTTGGAAAAGGCTTTTTTAATGTGATTTTGATGATTTTGAAAATTTCAGGTGAGAAAAAAAAGAGGTTAGAAAAGTTAGAAAATTATAAAACAGTATTCAAATATATGATTTATAAATATTAATTACAATTTTAAAAAGGTTAGAAAATGGTTAGATTATGGTTAGTTCTAACCTCTAATTTTGGTTAGAAGTTCTAACCTTTTATATTATTGTTTTATATAAATATTTTGACTTTTATAACTTTTTTCTAACCGCTTCTAACCTTTATATGGTTAGAAATTTAATTATTAAATATCAGATACTTAAATAGTAAAAACCTTTCATTTCACTGTTTCTAACCTTTTTTAAGCACTATTGATTGAGTTGAAGGAACTTTTGATAAATCGAAAGTTGTAGGCATTCATAGAATCCCTGTTGATTTATGTAGAACTGAATTTTGAGCATTCGGCTGTGTCATGCGCCACTACTGCTGTGGCTTAGAGGTCCATCGGTCAGGATCACAAATCTGTTGAATATTCGACACATTTACTGGGCAGGTGAGGTGGGGGGTCAACCGCCCGGCTTGAACCGGATTCTGTGGTTTTAGAAACTTTGGCCAAAAAAAAGCCCTCACACCTGGAGGACTTTTATTTTAGTGAAAATACTGTGATTAGCTTTGCTTATCGGGCTTCACTTGCTGTGGCCATGCCTGGTCTAATCGTTCTGCATCAATTGCGTGTCCATCAGCTGACTTTGCGATTGCTCCACCACGGTCTGCCATTGTTTCGAGTACGGAATTGCAGGTCTTGGCGTATTCAATGAGGGCTTGATTGGAACCTGAGGACAGACGTTTGTTGGTATCACTGATCTGCTTTGACAGCCGGTCAACAGCCAAAGCACTGTCACTGGCAGCAGCCAACGCAGCTTGTAAGTTTTTATTTGCATTTCGTTCTGACTCCAGAAGTTGAGTTGACCAGCCCTGCTCAGTATCAAGTTTTGAAACAGTGGCTTGGGATTTCGCAAGGTCACGTTCGGTTTCTACCAATTTGATATCAGCTTTTAATAAATCGATTTGGTGTGACTTACCTGAACTGTTGTGCATTGAAAATGCCAAAGCGATGGCCAAGGCAACCATCACAATGTATTTCCAATGTTTGATACTAAAAGATAAGGCTTTACGTGCAGCCTGAATAACTTTGATTGGTACCGTGATACTCATCGTTATTTTTCCTGTTTGAATTGAAGTTGATGAAACTCTTTAAAGCGGATGATCTGATCACCTGCCCATTCGTTTACTGTGTTGGCGAATAAATTTTGAAGTGGAACAATTTCGGAATACCAATAGGCTTCGCGTGCTTCACTAATCGATCCGAAGCCACCTGCATTGGATGGGATGATGCCGAGTAATTGTGGTGGGGTTCGTTGCGATGCAAGAACGTCATCGCGTGTGACGTTTTTAATATTTAAGAATTCATCTTTGGCAGCCAATTCACTGATTGGAATCAGTTGTAAGCCATCCTTTTTTCCACCAGGTGCATGAAGGAATAAATTGCGGAAGTTACCCGGACCACGTGAATCTTTCATGGCTTGTTTCAGACCTTCCACGTCATCATCATCAATCCCTGAATCGGTCATGTATAAGATGAAGCCAGCATGAGATCCGTTGTTGTAGTACTTGCGACGGAATAAAGTTGCTGATTCATTGAGCCAAACGGATTGAAGTGCAGCGATATATTCAGGGGTTCCGTAAATTTCTTGATCGACATCAATTCCTTTGATGTGACAAACGGTACCAGGTTTAAAAATGTGTTCTTCAAAACCGTTCAGCAGCTGTAAAAACTCATCAGGTTTTTTCATGCGTCTGGTGTACTTGGCCATGAGTCCATCATAGTGATGTGGCTCATTCAATCGATTATCAATCCGCTGTAAATAGCCATTACCAAAAACCAAATAGTCGAAAGCAATGCGTTCAAACTCAGATGAACTGATCAATTTATTTGGTGTGAATGACGACACCAGTTGATTCTTTTTATAAAACACTGCAGTCGACAAATAAGGCATTGCCTTAAAGGATTTTGCCAAAGCATTCATACTGATGTGGGGTTCGTAATAATTGCCACACAGCCATGTTTCATAGAACTGTGATAAATCACGGCCATTCATCACCGGTTCTGCATCACCGAACGTAAATGCCTGCACTTTGCTGTCGGACATTAGTAAATCTCCATAGAGGATTTTTTAGATTTTGTTTGGTCATCAAGGGTTAAAGGTTCATTTGCGAACGCATGGAAAATGGCAAAAGCCAAATCTGCATGACCGATGTTTTCTGCACGTGATGCTTCAAATGTCATTTGTCTTTGGGAAGCAGTCAGTGTTTTTCGAATTGCCATAATTGACATGGCCACGTCAGTGGATCCGGCATCAAATTCAAAACGTCCTTTGTTGATCACATCCATTGCTTTCATGACCAATTGTGTTTTGACATCGACGCTATAATTGAAGGTCGTTAAATTTGGGAAGAATTCAAGGACCAATTGCGCCACACCAGTACCCATACCTGACTTGTCTAAGCCGATATATTTGACGTTATATTTGGTTGTTAATTTTTTGATGTATTGCGCTTGGCTGGCAAAGTCCATGCCTTTGAACTGATGATGTTCAAGCAAACGAAACTTTGGATAATCAGGTTCAGGTGGTGCAATGACCACAAGCCCTGCACTGTCGCCACTTTCTGCTGGATCGTATCCAATCCAAACTGGTTTATTACCAAATGGACGAAGTGCCAATGGCTTAAAATCTTTGGACCATACTTCCCATGAATCGACCATACATGGCTGAATGATGGACAGCGGAAAAACACTGTGACCATCATCAACAAATTCGCACATATATAAATTGGCGAATTCTTCAGGACTGTTTTCAGCAATCAGTTCATCAATATCAAATAGATCACAGCCTTGGCGTTCGGCATCCTGAATATTGACAATATGTCTCCACATTTTGTCGCCACATAAAGCACCGTCTCTTAAATTTGCATGACTGGTGTCGATCTCAACTCGATTTTCTTTGGTACGACCTTTATTGAAAGCATCCCCTGTCCAAAAGGCATACGCTTCATGCGTTTTACTTGAAGGTGTAGAAAAATAAGTTTTTTTATACTGCTTTTGGGCAGCCATTGCCGATGCCACTTTTTTCAGTGTGGCAAAGCCATGCACCCAAAAGAATTCATCAAAATATAAGTCGCCATGGTATGACTGTGCTGTTTTTGCATTGGTACCTAAGAAAATCAGCTGAACGGTATTACCGCATGGCAATGTGATTGAAATCGGATCGCCTTGCAGATCCACTTCAATGGATTGCATGACAAAATTTTTGATGTAAGTTTTAAAGCCATGTGCCTGGGCTTTGGATGCAGACAAGAAAATCTGATTTCGACCAGTGGTGACAGCTTTGATCAATGCTTCACGTGCAAAATAGAAAGTCGCACCAACCTGACGTGATTTTAATAAGGCACGATTTCGCTGTTCACGCGCACGGTACCACACCTTTTGATACTCAAATAAACCGTCATCAAAGTCTTCAAGAAGTTTTTCGACTTGTTCTTCAGTCAGTGCATTTGGCTGTTTTGGCTTACGTGGTCCAGCATTTCTATTTTTGAGTTTTGGATTCAGATCAGTTTCATTGCCACCGTCAGAATATTTTTCGATTCGTGCCATACGCTCAAGTTGGCGCATGAGTAAATCAATTTCTTTGTAATCACCCGGTGTTTTTTTCTCAAGAATAATCAGTTTGATCAGTTGAGCAGTTAAAGCTTCACCGACTCGACCGGCAGGTGCATCTTTGTCCCATTCATCGCGTGTTTTCCAAGCGTGAACATTTTTATCAGGCTCGTCGATGTAATCTGCAATCGAGCTGATTCGCCACCCCATCCAATACAAAAATTTTGCTAGAAGGCGTTTGTCGAAGTTTAGATTTTTAGGTGTATCAAGTGCTTTATCCATTGGCTCATTAAGCCAACGCTATAACATTTATTCATTGTGGCTACTTTGTAAAACCCACTTAATACAAGCCACTTGCATTGAATGTTTATGCCGTTCTTCCGATTCTGCTAACTACTTTAAATAGATTTTATCTATCGACATAGACACAGGATTCAGAAATGAAGAAATCCAAATTTTTCCGTGTTGCTGTTGCTGGATCCACGACTGATGGTCGCGTGATCGAAGCAACATGGATTCAACAAATGGCTGACAGCTACGATCCAAATACATACACAGCCCTAGGCAATCTTGAACATTACCGTGGTTTTTCACCTAGTTCTGAATTTGGCACGTATGCGAAAGTGACAGCTTTAAAAGCTGAAGAAGTCGAAATCAACGGCACCAAAAAACTTGCATTATTTGCTCAAGTTGATGCCTTTGATCAATTGCTTGCATTACACAATGCAGGTCAAAAATTATTTACGTCCATTGAAGTCAATCCAAATTTTGCAGATACCGGCAAGGCATATTTGGTCGGTTTAGCATTTACTGACACCCCAGCTTCATTAGGTACGCAAATCATGGAATTTGCTGCTAAACAGCCTGAAGCGAACCCATTTGTGGGGCGTAAACAAGATGCAGCCAATTTATTTACTGCAGCTGAAGAAGCATCAATCGAATTTGAAGACGGCCAAGAAGCCCCAGCAAAGGGTCTGTTTTCTAAAGTTTTGGATTGGTTGAAGCCACAACAAGAAGAACAAGACAATAAAAATAAAGACCAATTCAAAGAAGTATCTGACTCACTTGAAGCGATTGCCAAAACGTTTGGTGAAAGTCAGACCAAGTTGCAAACGGTCGAAACTGAGTTTTCGGAACTTAAAACCAAGCATTCTAAATTGGAAAAAGACTTCAATGAACTGAAAACCAAATTAGAAGGTGAAGAAAACCCAGGTACACCACCTGCACCTGAAAACACTGGCAACTTCTCTGAACAAATCGAGTGCTAATAGTTTAATCACTGTTAGCAGTCCATAAATATTGCTTATAAGCGAGAAAAAAATGCGTAACGATACACGTAAAAAATTCAATCATAGTTTAGCAAAAGTTGCTGAACTCAACGGTGTTGAATCGGCTCAGGTACAATTTACAGTCGCACCTGCACCTGCTCAAAAAATGGAAGAAAAAATTCAAGCTTCAAGCGAATTTCTTCAAAAAATTAATGTTATGCCTGTCGACACTCAAACAGGTGAAGCAATTGGTTTATCTGTCAATTCTACGATTGCCGGTCGTACTGACACATCAGGCAATGGCGAACGTACACCAACCGATCCAACTGGTTTAGGTGCAGACAAATATGAATGCAAGCAAACTGATTTTGATGTGGCAATTCCATATTCTAAATTAGATGCTTGGGCAGTGTTCCCTGATTTCCACCAACGCTGGACCAATGCCGTTGCTAAAGCGATTGCTTTAGATCGTATCATGATTGGTTTCAATGGTACCTCAGCAGCAGCAACCACTGACCGTTCTACAAATGCAAAACTGCAGGACGTGAACATCGGCTGGTTACAAAAAATCCGTACCAATGCAGCTGATCGCGTAATGACGACAGTGACAGTTGGTGCAACTGGTGCATACAAAAACTTAGATGCCTTGGTAGTTGATGCAGTCAATGAATTGATTGATGAAGTCCATCAAGATGATACGGATCTGGTCGTGATCTGTGGTCGTTCACTATTGGCAGATAAAAACTTCCCGATTGTAAACGATGCATCTGACAATACCAATGTATTGGCTGGTCAAGTGCTATTAAGCCAAAAACAAATTGGTGGCTTACCTGCAGCACGTGTACCACATTTCCCTGACAATGCGCTTTTAATTACGTCTTTTGACAACCTGTCAATCTACTATCAAAAAGATGCAAAACGTCGTTACATCCAAGAAAAACCAAGCAAAAACCGCATTGAAGATTATCAATCTTCAAATGAAGCGTATGTGATTGAAGCATACGAAAAAGTGGCATTGGTTGAAGGCATCACAATCGAATAATAGGTGATTTATGTTGAGTCCAGCTCGACGACATCGCCTTCAGGCTTTGGCAGCGAAAGAAGCTGCCAAGGCTGATGAATTTGGTGGTGTACGTCCAGACGCAAGCGTCTACCAATTACAACTGACCGAACTGAAAAATGACATCCATGTTTTACGTTCAATTCAGTCACAAGAAAAACGTGCTGAAGCGAAAAAAGAACTGATTCCAAAACACATGCCTTATGTGTTGGGTATTGTTCAGTCAGGCGCAAAAGTTGAACAGGATGAAGTTATTACTACCATCATGCTGTGGTGCTTTGACTGTGGTCTATTCAATCAAGGTCTAAGCCTTGCTGAATATGCTTTAGAACAAAACTTAAAAATGCCTGATTCATTTAGTCGCAGTACTGCAAGTATTGTTGCTGAAGAAATTGGTAATGCTGCACACAAAGCTTATCAAGACGGTCAAATATTCAAATTCGATGTGCTTTATAAGGCAGATCAATTGACTGCCAACCATGATATGCACGATCAGATTCGCGCCAAATTATATCTGGGACTTGGTCGTACTTTATTGCAATTAGAACATGGAGCCGAAGCAGTAGAGTTCATTAAAAAAGCGATTGCAAAAAATGAAAACTGTGGTGGTAAAACTGATCTGAAAAAGGCTGAAAAGCTTTACAAAGAACAATTAAAAAATTCACCTGAACCTATGCTGAATGCTGATGGTTCGCAGGTCGTCGATGATCAAGGCAACTTGATGTTTCATCCGACGTAACGAGTGCCCCGCGCCAACCGAGGGGCAGAATTGACGCTGTAATGACATTTCTATGCGTAATTACAAACTCAATTCTCCACCCCTCAACTATTTGAGAATGACAATGACCGGACTAATTGCAAACGGCAACCGCAACAATGAAGAAGTTGTCATCACCAGTGATTCATTTTTCCCTGGCATATCGAGCAAAGCCATTCGTGAATCATTGCGCTTTGATGGAAGTGTCACTGATCAGCGTTTAATTCCTGCAATTGAATCAGCCATCATTGAAGTCAATGATCAGCTCGAATCTCTGACATCAAAAGCAGCATCACTTGCTGAAATCAGTTCAAAAACCATCACCACTAAAGGTGTGGAAAAGCCCATCACTGAAGTTCTGTATTTCCGTGCCGTTGCAGCTGCTGTCGGTGCTGAATTGACTGAAAAGTATCGTGCTTATGACACCAACAACAATGGTGGCCAAAAAGCAGATGATCTGACACCAACGATTGATGATTACCGTCGAGATCTGCGCTTCGCTATTCGTGATTTAAAAAAAATTCGTCGTTTGAATGTGGAGCTGGTTTAAATGAAAACTGTTTATGCCCTTCAGAATGACACGGTTGACGCAATTTGTTGGCGCAACTATGGACGTTCATCTGGTGTGGTCGAAGCAGTACTTGAAGCCAATCCACAATTGTCTGAATTTGGTCCATTTCTCCCGATGGGGACAAAGGTTCAGTTACCAGAACTTCAAACACAACAAAATAAAACGCAAAGCATTCAGCTTTGGGACTGAGAACAAAAATATGGCTGAACCAACCACATCAACGACTGTCGCAATTACCGCTTCTGCCGGCTTGGTATCACTCCTTCCATTCGTGAATGGTGATGCACTGTTTGGTGCAGTAATTGGTGCAGCATTTTTGGCATATACCCAAGTGTCACTGAGCTATGGAAAACGTATTTTTTCGCTCATGTTGTCCGTTGCTTTGGGCTATGCCTTAGCCCCTGAAATTTCAAACCGAACTGGTGTGAACAGTCACACGGTCATTGCTTGCTTTACCAGCATGTTTGCTTTGCCTGTCTTGGTGAAGGTCATGAAATGGGTGAATAAGTCGACATTGACTGAAATATTCAATACCACTTCAAAATTCTTTTCTGCCCTGTCCAACACTTTTGGAAAGGAGAATAAAAAATGATGCAACTCATGTTGTCGCCATTGGCACAAACTATTTTTTCCATTATTGCCGTGCTGTGCTATGTGGCATGTGCATTCCGTCTTTTATGTTTTGATCGTTTGCATCTGCAAAAATGTTCGTTTCGACTATTTGCAGTTGTTCTGATCGGTGCATTCCTGGCACAAAGTATTCATATCATTTTCATTAAAGATCCAGTCACGATTTGGGATGCCATTTTCGCGGTGTTTTTGGTGGTCTTTATTTTTCGAAATAAAGGCAATGTCGTTTCGATGTTAAGGAGCACACCATGAGAATTTTAAAATTAGGTTCAAAAGGTTCAGCCGTCACTGAATTGCAAAAACTGCTGATTAAAAATGGCATAACCGGTAAAAATAAGAAGCCACTCATTGCTGATGGTGACTTTGGTGAAAATACTGAATATGGCGTGATTCAATTTCAGAAATTGAAAAATCTGAAAGTCGATGGAATGGTCGGTGACTACACATTAAAAGCCCTACGTGGTGAAGACACCAGTAAACTTTTAAAAGAAAGTGATTTAGTTGAAGGTGCCAAACGTTTGGGTGTGCCTGTCATCGTAATCAAAGCCATTGCTGAAGTTGAAACGCTGGGTGAAGGTTATTTGCCAAATGGTAAGCCTAAAATTCTGTTTGAACGTCATCGCATGTATTTCTATTTGAATCAGAAATTCGGCAAAACCAAAGCCAATGCACTCATGGCCAAACATCCCAATATCGTGAATACCAAAATAGGTGGTTATCACGGTGGATCTGCTGAGTACACACGTTTAAGTCAAGCCAAGCAGCTTGATGAATCATGTGCATTACAGTCGGCATCGTGGGGACGTTTCCAGCTCATGGGTGAAAATTGGAAAGCCTTAGGTTATGCATCTGTTCAGGAATTTGTAGCACAGCATGAAAAAAGTGAAAGCCTTCAGTTTGAAGCATTCCTTCGCTACTGTGAAACCAAGTCTGGTGAAGTCGATGACAAAAAATGGATGCTCATCGATGCCTTACGTCAAGAAAATTGGCATGTCGTTTTTTCACTTTATAACGGCAAAAACTATAAAAAACTGGGCTATGACACCAAGTTTTTACGTGTGATGAACCGCCTCGATCCAAACTATAAGAGTGCAAAAGCTGCATGAAAAAGCCAAATCAATTAAGAGAATATTTGCTCAACGCGATTCCTGATCTCAGCCCTGATCAGGATCGCTTATTGATCTTCACCAACAATGGTTCCCTTCGCAGCACCATGGTCAGTGGTTTTAGTTTTGAAATGTCATACACATTGGACCTGGTCATTACTGACTATGCCGGTGATGTTGATGTCATTGGAGTCGTGCTGTTCACGTGGATTGCAGAAAATCAGCCTGAATTGATGGCCAACCATGAGAAAGGCAAACAAGCCATTAGTTTTGAAGCTGAACTGATTGATAACAGCAAATACGACATTAACTTCCAAATTCCACTGACTGAACGTGTCGTTGTGAAAAAGCTGCAAGATGGCAAATTAGAACTCAGTCATCCTGAAGAACCGAAGTACACAGAATTTGAACCTGCCACTGATTTTGAAGTCATCGATCCATCGGGTGAAGTCATTGCTTCATGGACCACTGCTGAAAAACAAGGTTGGTCATTAGATATGCCACCGACAGGTCGAAATCCATGACGAACAATGTTGAAGAACTTGCTACCTACTTACAGCCGTATTTAGAACGGTTGTCAGTGGGTGAACGTGCCAAGCTTTCAAAACAGATCGGTCGTGATTTAAGAAAAAATCAGAGCAAACGTATTTCTGCACAACAAAACCCTGATGGTTCAACATACACCCCAAGGCGCAAACGCCTACGTGAACAAAAAGGCAAAATCAAACGCAAAATGTTCACCAAATTAAAAAACACTGCTCATTTAAAACTGCTCAGCAATGCTGATGCCATTGCGATTGGCTTTGTGGGTCGTATTGGACGTATTGCACAAGTACATCAGGAAGGGTTAAAAGATCGTGCTGAACGTGGCGCACCGAGTGTGGTCTATCCAAAACGTGAACTTTTAGGCTTCACAGATCAGGATCTAAAACTGATTGAAGACTCATTCTTAAAACATATCAATCTTTAAGTTTTAAACATTGTAAAACTCACTTAATACAAGCCCCATCAGCTGAAATGGCTTAGTCCTTGACGCAAAGTGTTTGCATGAATGCAGATGCTAACCGTCGTCTTGAAAATATTGTTCGATTTGGAACCGTCAAGACCATCAATCCGTCTAAACCTATTCCACGTGTCATCGTCAATTTAGGCGATATCGAGACACCGGAAATCCGTTGCCTAAATATTCGTTCCGGTGACGATGCAACTTGGGATATGCCATCGATCAATGAAGAATGTGTGGTCATTTCACCATGTGGTGATATCGGTCCAACAAGTTTTGTCTTGTACGGCTTTTATAACGATGACCACCCTGCACCCTCTGATGATCTCAACAAAAAAATTCGTATGTTTGCCGATGGCTGTGTCATTGCCTATGACGTTTCAGCCCACCATTTATCTGCTGTTTTACCTTCAGGTGGCACAGCTGTTTTGACTGCTGATGGTGGTGTCACTGTAAACGGTGATACGACCATCAATGGGAATTTACAAGTGAATGGCAGTACTGCCATGACAGGAAACAACACCGTTGGTGGCAGTCAGTTGGTTCAAGGCAGCAGTCATTCTTCAGGAACATTCAGTTCAGACGGTGATGTCACTGCAAGTGGTATCAGTCTCACTGGCCATACTCACCCGGGTGACAGCGGTGGAACCACTGGAGGACCACAGTAATGATGTCACGTGAAAGCGGTCGTGAACTCGAGACTGAAATTGATCAAATCCGTCAATCCATTCAGGACATTTTGACCACGCCAATTGGTACCCGAATCATGCGTCGTGAATATGGTTCATTGCTGCCACAGCTCATTGACTCCCCTTTCAATGAAATCACTTTGCTTCAGCTTTATGCAGCCACCGCAACTGCGTTACTGCAATGGGAAGATCGAATCACCTTGAATTCAGTATCGATCAATCAGGTTGGTCGTGGCTCATTTGAATTGGAAATTGACTGCAATGTGGTCGACAACAATCAGCAACAGTCTTTAAGCATTCCACTTAACTTTGGATCTACGTTATGAGTGTCGATTTTAACCAGCTCACACCACCCAAAGCGGTGGAAGAACTCGATTTTGAAACTATTTTTAATGAGCGCAAGGAAGCCCTGATTGCGCTGTGGCCAAGCAACAAACAAAACCAAATCCGTAAAACCTTGGAACGTGAAAGCGAACCACTCACCAAGCTGTTACAAGAAAACGTTTATCGTGAAGTTTTGCTTCGCTCAAAGCTCAATGCCCAATATCGAGCAGTCCTTTTGGCTTATGCCACTGGTACAGATCTGGATGCCAAAGTCGCAGATTATGGCATTCAGCGTCTTATTATTTCGCCGGAAGATTTAACCACGACACCACCGACACCAGCAGTGTATGAAAGTGATGAAGATCTACGCTACCGAGCGAGCAAAGCATTTGATGCTTTATCCGTTGCAGGTCCAACATCAGCGTATGAATTCCATTCACTCAGTGCTGATGGTCGTGTGGCCGATGCTTATGCGTCATCCCCTGCACCTTCCCAGGCACTGATTACTATTTTGCAACGTGATTCTGGAAATGGTGCTGCTTCACCAGAACTATGTCAGAAAGTTTACGACTATGTTTCAGGTGAGAAACTTCGACCTACAGCTGACCGTGTGACAGTTCAACCTGCTGGCATTATTGAATATCAAATTCAAGCAGTACTTCATCACAATAACCTGCCTGAAACAGATCCGCTTCTTGAAGAAGCAGTTACCAATATCAATGCGTTTATTAACTCTCCAAAACGTATTGGTCAAAGCATTTATCTGTCAGCAATTTTTAAACAATTACATGTTTCAGGTGTTGAGCGTGTTGAATTGATTAGCCCACCTGCAGACGTTTTGGTCACTGCTTTCGAAGCATCGTTTTGTACTGGTGTGAATGTCACCATCGCGGAGGGTTAATGAAAAACTTACTCCCTCCAAACAGTACCGAACTTGAACGTAAAGTTGCTGAAGAACTCGGCAATAATTCAAACTTGCCTGCAAATTTACGTAGTCTTGTTACCTTGAATGATGTACCAAGCCAATTCTTACCACACTTGGCTTGGGAAAACAGTGTTGACCGTTGGCAGCAAGATTGGCCTGAAGAAGTCAAAAAACAGCAGATAAAGGCCAGTTTTGAGGTTCACAAATACAAAGGTACCAATTACGCCCTGCGTAAAATTGTCGAAGCATTTGGGTATAGCGTCACCATTTATGAATGGTGGCAAGAAGTACCGATGTCTGAGCCGGGCACATTCCAGATCGCTATTGATACCAATAATCAATCACTAACTGAACAAGGTCTGAATACTTTACTTCAGCTCATTGATGATGCTCGACCGCTTACACGCCACTGCAAACATATTCAAATCAATGTCACCCCAAGTTATGCACAGATCTATGCCTTAGCTGGCAGTTATAGCGGTGACGATACAACCATTTTCCCAGAAGTCCAGGATGCCATTATTTCGGCAGTACCGATTTGGGCTTTCTATGAACAAACAGAAACAGAAGTTTATCCTTTTGGAGCTCAAGTATGAGTTATTACACTAAGATTACGACCGCAGGTTTAGCAGCAATCACCGCTGCAATGAACAATAGTTCAAAAGTGCCAATTACCTATATGGCCTTTGGTGATGGCAATGGATCCATCCCTGAGCCTGATGAAAATTCGACTTCATTGGTCAATGAAGTTTACCGTGTTGGCGTAAACAAAGTTGAAGTTCATAGTAAAAACCCAAATTGGTTAGTTTGTGAGGCGATTATTCCTTCAGCTGTTGGTGGTTTTAATATTCGTGAAGTAGCCTTATACGACAGTACAGGCAATACCATGTTGGCAATTGCAAGTTACCCACCAACATATAAGCCAACTGTCGAAGAAGGAGCTGCCAAGATTCAAACAATTCGGATTGTTATTCAGGTCGATAATTCTGGAAACTTTGAACTAATTGTTGATCCAGATGTTGTATTGGCTACAGTAGAATATGTTAATAACCATAAAAAGAATGATGGTGATATTTTATTAGAAAATGGCCGAACTCAACGTGAAAGGAATAAAGATGAATTAAATATTCTAGATTTTTTTACCGAAGCTGAATTGGTTTCATATAAAAATGCACCACAAGATTTTGACATTTCATACGCATTTGATCGAGCCGTCTTTACTGCTAGTTATTTTAATAAAAAATTAATTGGTTCTGGAGAATTTCAAACCAATCATACTTTGCATATTTATTGTGATTCAGATCTATCGTGTTTAACAATCAACTCATATGTAGCCGATGTAACGTTGAAAGTCTCGAATATTGATTCTACAACATTAAGTAGAAAAATAATTTTTCTACCAAAAGTAATTTCCAAGTTAAAGAATGGGAAAGGCTGGGATACAGCAGGAAATATTGGAGTTCAGACGCTTAATTTAAATGCTTGTGAAATTACTGTTCCATATATTGAGGGGTTTAAAATTGGATTAAATTGCCACGCATCAAACGGCAGAGGAAACTGTTATTCAAATTACTTTTTAATGCACATTAACAACAACAAAATTAATCATCAAATTAGTGCTGAAAATGATGGTGCCTGGACAAATGAAAATAAATTCTTCGGAGGGAGATTTTCACATTTATCCTCTGAGGGTTCAAATGTTATTGGATGTCGCCATATTTTTATTAAAGCAGCAAAACACAATCCAAATCAAAATATTTGGTTTTCACCGTCAATTGAAGGAAATATGCCAGAATACCATTGTGAAATTCAGGGTAGCTGGAACGCTATATATAGTGCACGGTGGGAGGCTCAGCCACCTAAAGTCTTATTTAGTGTCGACGAGTCTCTTGGTGAAGAACACAAAGTAAACCAGGCTACCAAAAATTTAATTCTTGGTGGTTATCAGGTTGATAATATTATTTTTAGCACTCAAGGAAGTGGGACTTCCTTCTTGAATCGTGTTTTGGGGGTGGCTAAAGACCTTAACCCTATGACCGCGAACACTGGAGGAAATCGTATTAAAAATACCTTTTCTGATGGATCTGCGATTGAAAGCATATTTTCTAGCAGTTCTAATTTATATACAGCGCCTGAGTCTGAATATATTCAGCAAAAATATCCGCAAGGTATTAGAGGGAAAGGAGCAGCCGATCCAAGCCCAAGGATTGATATAAATTTCAACTTAGGTGAAATGAAATTTGGTAATGGAACTACTGACATTGCGAACATGGCTATTCTTAAAGCTATTGGAACATCTTCGACTCTTACGATTAATAAAAATCTCATTTCAACTAATGCAGCCTCTCTTGGTTCATCTTCAAATTTGTGGCCTGAAGTGTTTGCGATCAAATATATGTATTCAGCAACTGTGGGTGATTTTTATGGTGTGGGCAGCCCGGAGGGAATTTTAGCAGCTGGAATAGGCTCAACTTATAGACGATCAGATGGTGCTGCTGGAACAGCATTCTATGTTAAAGAATCAGGTACCGGAAATACAGGATGGGTAGCAAAATGATTAAAACAGTATATCGAGATTCTAATGGCACAGTCATCAATATTGGTGATTGGGATTACATGATTACTTTAGATGAAAATGAGTTAGAGATTACCAATAACCCATTACCAGAAAATGTAAAAGTTTCCGAAGAAGAAGTTGATTATGCTGAAGATGGTGGATTAAGAGTAAAGAATTTGTAAAACCCACTTAATACAAGCCCATACACTTGGGCTTTATTCAGTCCCATGCAAGCCTGTTTGTTGAAATAAAACCTCAATAAACAGGCTTTTTTTATGGCAGATTCATACCACCACGGACTGCGTGTCGTTGAAATCAACGAAGGTACACGTCCGATCCGAACCATTGCCACTGCTGTTCAAGGACTCATTGCCACTGCAGAAGATGCAGATGCAACCGTTTTCCCATTGAATACGGCAGTGCTCATTACAAACACCCAAGCTGCAGTTGCAAAAGCCGGTACCAACGGCACACTAAAAACAGCACTGCAAGCCATGGCCAACCAAGCCAATTCAATCTGCGTTGTTGTACGTGTTGCAGCTGCTGAAGATGAAGCAGCACAAACAGCAAACGTCATTGGTACCGTAGACGCTACTGGTAAATATACCGGTGCAAAAGCATTGCTATTAGCGAAATCAAAACTAGGCGTACAGCCACGCATCATTGGCGCACCAGGTTTAGATACGCAAGCCGTTGCCACTGAACTTGCAACCATTGCACAAAAACTTCGTGCCTTTGCATATGTCTATGCTTGGGGATGTGAAACCAAAGAAGAAGTCGTTGCCTATCGTGATGCGTTTGCAGCGCGTGAACTCATGGTGATTTGGCCAAACTTCGTGGCATTCAATGTCGACACAGCGCAAACAGAAACCGTACCTGCAGTTGCAGTGGCAATGGGCTTACGTGCCAAGATCGACAACGAAATCGGTTGGCATAAAACCTTATCAAACGTAGCAGTGAATGGTGTGACAGGTATCGATGCCGATGTGACTTGGGACCTTCAAGACCCTGCAACAGATGCTGGCTATCTCAACAGCAACGAAATCACCACCCTGATTCAGCATGATGGCTTCCGTCTCTGGGGCTCACGTACCTGTTCAGATGATCCACTCTTTGCTTTCGAAAACTACACACGTACAGCACAGATCATGGCTGACACGATTGCAGAAGCACACATGTGGGCCATTGATAAACCAATGCACGGTTCATTGGTCAACGATATGTTGGAAGGCATTAAAGCCAAACAACGTGAATGGACACGCCTAGGCTATCTGATGGGTGGCGATGCCTGGTATGACCCAGAGCTGAACTCAAAAGACACGCTCAAAGCCGGCAAATTGTATATCGACTATGACTATACCCCAGTGCCACCGCTTGAAGACCTCACCTTCCGTCAGCGTATTACAGACAGCTATTTGGCTGACTTCGCTTCAACGATCACTGCATAGGAGCTGATGCATGAGCCTTCCTCGTAAACTCAAAAATATGAACCTATTTAACGAAGGTGAAAGTTATCTAGGGCAAATCAAAACGGTCGTATTGCCGAAGCTCACACGCAAGATGGAAGACTATCGCGGTGGTGGAATGAATGGTCCATTAAAAATTGATATGGGCATGGGCGATGACGGCTTAGTGCTTGAATCAACTTTTGGTGGTTTAGACCTGCTCACATTGCGTCAATTCGGTCTTGAAAAAGTTGACGGTGTTTATATGCGTTTTGCTGGTGCTTATCAACGTGATGACACAGGCGAAGTCGATGCAGTGGAAGTCGTGGTTCGTGGTCGTCATGAAGAAATTGATGGCGGTGACTCTGAACCAGGTGAAGACACTGAACATAAAGTCGTGACCAACTGTGCTTATTACAAACTCACAGTCAACGGCAAAGTTGAAATCGAAATTGACGTGCTTGGCTTCAAAGAAGTTGTAGATGGCAAAGACCGTCTCGAAGCACAACGTAAAGCAATCGGATTATAAGTTTTCCTGCCCTTGCATGGATTCGTTCTGTGCAAGGTTTTTTTGATTCAAATCTATTTTAGGAATGCAACATGAATACTCAAGATCAAGAATTAAATACCCAACTGATTCAAAACCCGAACCAAGAAACTGTTCAGCTTGAGCAACCAATTCAATTTGGTGGCAATACCATTACTGAAATCACCATCCGTAAGCCGAACGTAAAAGCCCTGAGCGGTGTCAGTTTACAAGCCATCTATCAGCACGATGTAAACGCATTAATCAAAGTTTTACCACGTGTCACCACACCTGCATTAACACCACAGCAAGTGCTTGAACTAGATCCAGTCGACTTTGCACAGCTGGGAGGTCACTTGGTCACTTTTTTGTACCCGAAGGATCTGCAGAAAGCGATCAAAGAGGAACAGCAATAAAACTGGTCGATGACGTAGATGAAGCGATTGCCAACATTGCTTGCATCTTTCATTGGCCACCCAGCGCATACGATGACATGGACATCACCGAATTAAGTAAATGGCATCACCATGCGCTGAAGCGTCACCAAACTACTGTATAAAAGAGTCCACCAATGTCAAAACTAAAATTAGAAGTCCTATTTGGAGCAGTTGATAAACTCACAGGACCAATGAAAACCATCGTTGGTGGCTCTAAAACAATGGCTGACGCGCTCAAAAAAACCAATGGTGAGCTGAAGGACCTCGAAGCACAACAGCGTAAAATCTCAGGTTTCCGTCAGCTCACCGCACAATCTGAAAAGACAGCCCAGGCATTGGCCAAAAACAAACAGACCATTTCTGAATTAAAAGCAGCACTCAAAATCAATCCTGAAGTTCAGGAAAATGTCACGGCATTGGCACGTGCTGAAGCTGCTCATAAACGCCTGATGGGTGTGCAAAAAAACCAACGTACAGAATTGACCGGTATGGCTCAGGAATTCAACAAAGCTGGCATTCAGATGGATCGGTTGAATGATGAAGAATCAGATCTAAAAAATAAGATTCATTTGACCACCATGGAGTTAAACAAACAAAAAGAATCCTTAAGCAAACATACAGAAGCCCAAAAGAAATACGAAAAAATGCAAGAACGCATGGGCAAAGCCAATGAAATGGCAAAAAAAGGACTCATGATCGCTGGTGCTGGTGCAGCTGCTTTAGCAGTACCAGTTAAACTTTCTATTGATTTTGAATCTGCCATGGCTGATGTAAAAAAAGTGGTTGATTTTGATACCCCACAGCAGTTTAAGCAAATGGAAAACGATATTATCAGCATGAGTAAACGACTGCCGATGGCCGCCAAAGATATTGCAGCTATTTATGCAGCAGGTGGACAATCTGGTATTGCAAAAAATGAATTGACTCAGTTTGCTGAAACAGCTGTGAAGATGGGTGTAGCTTTCGACATTACAGCCGAAGAATCAGGACAGGCAATGGCAGAAATGCGTACAGCATTCAAAATGTCACAATCTGAAGTAACAACATTAGCGGATAAAATTAACTACCTAGGCAACAATACCCCTGCCGCGGCTAAAGGCATCATGGATATTGTGCAACGTATTGGTCCGTTGGGTGAAGTCGGTGGCTTTGCTTCTGGATCTATTGCTGCATTAGGGGCAACAATCCGTGGCATGGGCGTAGCTGAAGAAGTGGCTGCTACAGGTATTAAAAATATGATGCTTGCCTTGGTTGCAGGTGAGTCTGCCACAAAGGGACAGCACAATGCTTATATTGAATTAGGTATGGATGCTAAAAAGGTAGCTCAAGACATGCAGAAGGATGCTGAAGGAACCACATTATCTGTATTGAAAGCCATTTCAAAAATGGATAAGTACAAGCAAGCTGCCATGTTAAAAGAATTATTCGGCTCTGAGTCACTTGGATCTATCTCACCTTTGCTGACCAACATGAAAGCCCTTGAAGACAATTTAGGGAAAGTTGCAGATAAGCAAAAGTACGCTGGCAGTATGGAAAAAGAATATGCAGCACGCGCTGCAACTACAGCCAATAATATTCAATTAGCAAAAAACCAGATGGCAGCCTTAGGCATCACCATCGGCAATGTTTTATTGCCTGGTGTCAATTCCATGATTGGCAGCTTCAATACTGTAATGAGTAAAGTTCAGGCATGGGCACAAGCAAACCCAGTACTGGCAGGAACCCTGACCAAAATTGCAGTCGGTGCTATTGCCATTGTTGGTGGTCTCTCTGCCCTATCCATTGGTGCAATCGCCATCTTTGGTCCAATGATGATGGTTGGTCGAGCATTTGGTGCAGTAGCACTGGCTGCCAAAGGTATGAGCATGGCGTTACTGACCAACCCAATTACATGGATTGTCCTTGCCATCGCTGGTGCTGCTTTCCTGATTTACAAAAACTGGGCCCCGATCTCAGCATTCTTTGTCGGCATTTGGAACACCATCAAGACCGCATTCAATGGTGGCATTAAAGGCATATCAGCACTGATCATTAATTGGAGTCCAATCGGACTGTTTTATTCAGCATTTGCAAAAGTACTGTCATGGTTCGGCATTGACCTTCCAGCAAAGTTCACTGGCTTTGGCTCCATGATTTTAGAAGGGCTCAAGAACGGTATTTTATCCAAAGTGAATGCCGTCAAAGATGCCATCACAGGTGCTGTCAGTGGCGTGATTGATAAAGCCAAGGGCATTCTAGGCATTCATTCACCCTCACGTGTCTTCATGGGTATTGGTGGCTATACCATGCAAGGCATGGCTAACGGTATTGCCAATGCCAACAACTTACCAGTAGCAGCCACAACCACCGCCACACAAGGTATGGTCAATACTGCTGCCCAAACCAAGCCAGTCAAACCCATCAATGTTGGTCGCAATAACCCACGTTCATATATCAGCCAAGATACAATTCAAGTCACTATTCAAGTCAAAGATGGATCCGTGGTCAAAGGAACGGCTGAAGCAATGCGTCAGGAACTCCAGCGAGTGGCTGAAGAACAGCAGATGAAAAAACGTAAATTTTTAACTGACACGGAGTAAAGACACATGATGATGGCTCTAGGCTTGTTTGTCTTCTCATTACGAACAGCGTCATATCAAGAACTGCAACGTGTCACCAATTGGCGACACCCTTCAAATAGCCGTGTCGGGGACTCCCCTGCCTATCAATTTATTGGTAAAGGTGAAGATGTCATTACACTTAAAGGCGTGATTTACCACGAATTGACAGGAAGTCGCGTCACATTAGACACCCTCAGACAAATGGGAGATACAGGCAAGGCATATACCTTAATTGAAGGCACAGGCAAGATTTATGGCTTAGTCATCATCAATGATTTAGATGAAACCAAAACCTATTTCTTTAAAGATGGTGCAGCACGTAAAACTGAATTCACTTTAAAACTGACCATTATACGCGATTGGCAACCGACCTTATTAGGCACCCTGATCGGCATGGGTGTTGGCGCACTGAATAGGATTCTCTAATGCTGAATAAAGTCATGAACATCGTTGGTACGGCATTAAATTCTGTTGAAAAAATGACGGAATACCCTTACCCCATTTTTCGAGTTGAAGTCGATGGTGTCGATATCTCATCCCTTATGGCTTCACGTTTAATGTCACTGAGTATTAAAGACAATCGTGGACTTGTGGTGGATTCAGTGGACATCGAACTGAATGATGCAGATGGCATGCTCAGTATTCCACCCAAAGGTGCCATCATTCAGGTCTGGTTAGGTTGGTCCAATACCGGTTTATTCGACAAAGGCAAATACAAAGTCGATTCCACATCCCATCGTGGCGCACCAGATGTACTTAGTATTTCTGCCATGGCCAATGATGTATCAGAAGGTTTAAAACAAAAGCGTGAACGCAGCTGGAGCGACAAAACCATTCAAGAAATATTTGAAAAAGTCGGTGCTGAATATGAACTGAAAGTCATTGTTCATGAAAAATTCGCATCAAAAAAAATTAAATACATTGCCCAGAATGAATCTGATGCCAATCTCATCACACGTATTGCCGATGAAAATGACGCAATTGCCACCGTGAAAAATGGGCATTTGATTTTATTACCACGTGGTGCAAGTACAACAGTTTCAGGTTTAGCCTTACCACGTGTGCAAATCACCAGAGATCAGGGCGATCAGCACAACTACACCAATGGCACAGGTACGGACAATATCACAGGCGTCAAAGCCTATTACTACACCCAAAACAAAGCCAAAAAATTGCATGTCGTGGTCGGTGACAGTGAAGACAACATGAAAGAGATCCGCTATGTGCATCGGGATAAAACCACCGCTGAACTGGCAGCAAATGCGGAATACAATCGTTGCAAACGTACTGCCCAAAAACTGACATATACCTTGGCTTTTGGCGATCCAACCTTAATCCCTGAACAGGAATTTGAATTTATTGGCTTAAAACCTGAAATTGATGACATTATCTGGTTAGGAACAAACGTCACCCATTCACTCAATGACAATGGCTTCACCACATCAGTTGAACTTGAAGTGCAGCTGCCCGATGCCGATGATGTATCGACACTGTTTGAAGGCAAAGAAGAAAAGACTGAAGAAGAAAAAGAAAAGTCCAAAACCAAAAAGCGCACTGGTAAAAATTATGCAGATTATACCGGTGTCATTGTTTACTACAGGGAAAATGGCGAAACTAAAACATTAACAAGTGGAGATCAATCAAAACCATTAAAATTCACCCAAGAATATAAGAATAAAAAAACTGCCATGGTTGCAATAAAACGTGAACAAAAAAGAATAGACAAAGCCAAAAAATAGGACAAAAAAAATCCTGACTTTGGGGCGAAGTCAGGATGAAATAGGTAAAAACAAAATAACGATATTTAATAACTTTTACAATAGATACTTTAGATATATCGTAATTTTGTTGTATATTTGTTGTATAAAATTAATGCAGCAGAGCAATTAAAAATGTCTAAACCAGGACGTACGATAAGTAATAAATGCCCTCATTGCGGCGAATCACTTTGGATCCGTTCAAGTGAACAAGTCGATCCACTTTTAAAACGCTTATACGGTCAATGCACAAATTTACATTGTGGTTTTACAGCTCAAGGCTTCCTGACATGGGATGCTGAACTCTCCCCATCTGCAATGCCGAATCCTAACATTCACCTTCCAAAATCCGCAGCAAAACAACATAAAGAGGTGGCATGTGTCTGACCCCATCGACCGCGCACAAGAAAACCAACTAAACCAAGTCAAAGTAAAACCACGTGATTACAGCGCACCATCACTGTCTGAATGTGAAGAATGTGGCAATGACATTCCACCAGAACGACGAAAGCTAGGTGCAGTCACTTTATGCATTGAATGTAAGACCAAGGAAGAACGTCATGCCAGTCATTTTCGCTGAACCATCAGATCCAATCGAATGCCCTTGCCCTGAATGCACATCACAAGATTAATAAACAAAGGAAAATAAAAAATGGACCAACAAACTGCTCTGATTTTAATTGTTGTAAACCTATCGGCTGCCGTGGTAATCATCATCTGGTACTTGTTCGACCGCTATACCAAACGCATTGAAAGCTTAATTCGGCAAAATAACAAACCAAGCTGTGCATTTATTCAAGCGCAAACCAAACGTAAAGGATAAAAATATGTGGCTCTATCCTTTTTTAGTAGGTGCAATTGTTGGTGTTTGTGCAAGTGCTTTATTATTTCTGCACTCAGTAGGCTGGTTTTAAAAAAACAGTTATAATAGCAACAGGATGACAGCAAAATAACCAATATGCTGTACGTGGCGTGACACGTTTTTCAGCTCCAATAAATAAGCCCCTTTCGGGGCTTTTTTATTTCTAGTGAATAATACTTTGATAAAAAAGGTATGACGTATACACACCTAATGCAACACAAACAATAATAGCAACATATACATAGGACATTACTGTATCGAATTTATTGTTTACATCACTTTTTATTTGTCTGATTTCTGCATCAACATCTTCAAATTTTTTTTCTAATTCATCAAAAACATCTGAATATTCTTCTTTCACTTGTTTAAGGGTACTATGCTGCCCCCAAATATTAAGAATCATAATAAAGATCATTGATAAGACCGTCATCAATACGATAAAGTTTTTGGTGTATATAAAACTATTAACAACTTTCATTGTAGTAATTTGTGCAGTAGCAAACCAAATACCTGCTGGAATAGCAAACATTTTTGTAGCAACTGAATCAAACGTATCATTCAATTTTTTAATGTACTCTGTCTTTTTTTCTTTATATTCTTTTCGCACCTTATCAAAGGTATAGTCCTCGACATAGCCTTGATAGCTATGATTAATATTCGTAATTAATGGATTCATATTACGAATCAAATAACTGAATCTATTTTCTTCTTGCTGATCTTTAATAAAAGCTGTCACTTCTTTACACATGAGATTAATAATCGCATCTCGATGCATTTCCGTATCCTTTAACTTTTTCAAACTTACAGTATCAATTGAAAAACCTAAGTCATCCTCACAAGCTTTAATTTTAAACTTGTAACTACGGTTATAAAAAATACAATCTCTATCTGCATTCGATTCTTCAGATAAAAACTTTATGAATGAATATAGCTCACCCATAGCGAGATAATTTTTATATTTACTATCGGTAGAAGTACTATCAAAATAACTTTCAGTTTTAGTAAGAAAAATATTCTTGATAGGATTCTTTATATGATGATCATATTTAAGAACAGTATCCCAACAATCACAGATAATGAAATCATGTCCAAAATTAAGGTTTGTTTTATTTAACCTAACTTCAAAAATATATTTACTGTCAAAGAACTTATCTTGAATACTGTCTAAATTTACGCCTGAATCTCGTTGCTTACCTTCAACTTTTACATCAAGACTACCTGAAACTAAAGAGTATTCACTCAAAGTTTTTAATGAAGCAAGTTTGGCTGCATCTAGTTCCATCCAGCATATAAATTGGTCATGACTTTCCTGTCTTTCATGCATAGACAGGAAGATGTCACTATAAATTTGCGCTGGATTCATGGTCATATCTATTCATCTTAGTCGTTTTTAGCTGTTGCAGCCCTAAGCTCTGCAACTAAATTTTCTGACAGTAATGAGCTGTCGATCTTAAGTATATCATCTTCAAAATTAATTTTTTTATGCAAAAGCTCTCTGGCAAAAGTAATTGAAAGATCTTTTCGCTTACTACTTAATTTCATGAAACCTTTTAATTCAGTGGTATTAATCTTAATTATCCCTGATAGGTTGTGCCCATCACTGGCAAATTCAAAAAAATCATCACTATGTTCTGAAAATACTCTCTTAGCTAAATTATCTAGAACAATGTCATCACCTTTACTAATACACTCATTGATGTATCCATAAGCCGATGAAAGATATTCATCTACATCTTCTTGAGGTAACTTTAATTTTTCACCAGCAAATTTTTCAATCGCTTTCTTTAACTGTTTAGTTTCTTCAACAGCAGCCTTGTTATCGACATCACAACCGATAAATTTTTGGAAGTAATCAGTCACCTGTTCCGACTGACCATTTTTAAAGCGAATATATCGTTCAGCAAATTCATCACGCCATTGGGTAATATTAATTGTCGCACCTAAATGCAATTTATCTAGGTCAAGAATTTCTTTCGCAATAAAATCAAGATCAGGATTAATATCCGTAGCATTTGATTTATTAATAACGGCAACTGCTAATTTGGTATGTTCATCCCCTTTAAACTCAAAAAATACAAGGAAGCCACCAGTAATACTTTTATTTTCTTCAAGAAAAGTTTTGAAATATCCTGCTAACTCTCTGGTCATTTCAAGAAAATCTTGGCAACTCTCACCAGAATAAAAATTATCTAATCCTTGTTCAAAGGCAGGTTTTTTATCTTCATCTTTTCCTATTGAAAATTGCCCTACAATTAAACTAGATTTAGAAAAAAGTTTTAATAATTGAACTTCTAATTCACCACTTAATGAACTTAAATCATTCTCTGTGTCTTTAATCTTAACAACCAAAGTGTCTGTACTTTTTTTATCTTCTTTAACGCGTCGAATTTCATGAACAATAATGTGTTGAATAGACATGACCAATCTCTAAAAAAGTGAAAATGATTAAGCTCTTAGAACGATTCTTATAAAGGCTTTTAACATCATCACTTTAACACTGTTAAATGCAGAGAACTACCATAATTTCTAAATAATCAAGCAAAAGACTTATATCATATTTAATAAAAAAGCCCCTTTCGGGGCTATTTTATTTGCTTGATATTACGATATTTAAACCAAGAACATCCGAGTCGATAACCGTATATGTTTTGCCATCGATCACCTTAGTTTGGGTTTCATTCTTATTTTCTACTGCCTTTTCCATCAAAGGTACTAACTCTTTCGGAGCTGTATCTTTCCCTGGTGATAGTGTTTGAACAATAAGGCCCGTTACAATCAAGAAGTCAGCAGCATCTTGATCTGATTCACCGCCAAACAAAAGAGCGATTTCTTTGACCATATCAGAGCTTTTACTCACAGTTCCAACCACACCAACAGCATCAGTAAACATGACATTGAATGTGTCGTTCACTTCTCCTTTTTCAAGATCAAATTCTGCAACAGGTCTCAGATGAGAAACCTTAATCGATTTTAATTTTTGGTTTAGTGATGCTCTGAACTGCTCATGCGTAAGACCTAAGTTACTTTCTTTATCGTCGGCAACGGGTTTCAGTTCCTCAGTCATTGAAGTTGCAACATGAACGTCAGCAGAGCCCATCTTCCCGTCAGCACTAACATTATTTGTACTTTCAGCTTCCGATGCAATCACACCAACAAACGCCAGTGATATAAAGCTGATCAAAAAGAATATTCCAAAAACTTTCCAACGGTTCGGGACGACATCACTTTTAAACTTGAACAATGACGGCTTAATTAAACCAATAATTGCCGCTATTGCAGCAGCAATAAAAATTAAAGCAAATAAATAAACCACTCAACACCCTCAGTAATACATAAATAAATTTATTATAAAATTATACTCTTGGACTTCCAGTTATTGTTCGCACAGTAAAATAATGAATAATTACTTCATTTATACACTCACCTTTAACCACATGCCCTAAGTTTAGATAGTGCTTCACTTCATTAGGATTACTAGCTAGCCGTTCAGTCCGAACACTAGTTAAAACACCAAGAAAAATAAAACGTGTTTTATCCATATGAAGCGCATTATTTCTATCTACAAATGGCGTTCCTTCATTAAGGATACATACAGGACTACCACTTGATCCAGGATAAACTGCAGAATCAATTAAAAACTGTTTTTGCCCATCGAAATCAAATTTAATTGGTGAGGCAGTATACCCACTACGTGCTATAGGTAATAAATTATGATTATCAATCAAACCTTGAGGATAACCAACATAAACCACCTGTTGAATACTAGAAATATCAGGATAATCGTCTGAACTGATTAATGTATTGCTATGCAAGGCTTTATAATAAACATGCATTTTTTTCTGATCTAAATCATGTTCAATTATAGTGAAATCTAAAATAGCAATATCAATATTTTTATCTGGGTGAAATTTCCACCTTTGCTGCCATTCAGCCTGATTTAAATTTACTGTAACTCTTTTCCCAATATTTAACCCATTATTAGGATATAAATCTTTAGCAGAATGAAAGTTAATAGTTCCAACTTGGTTTGGTTCTATTACATGACGATTTGTGACTAAAAATACTTTAGATAGCCCGCCAAAATCATAGATATAAAAGAAACCTGTTTCCGTTGAATTATTCCCATCTATTCTGACAGTTGAGTAATACAACTTATCTGCTAAATATTCATGCACGTCATCACACCATTTTTATTATAAAGCCACTTGACCTTAACACTTTAACACTGTTACAGTTTTAGGACTACAGCAAAATCTGTGGTCAGGCGTGGAAACCTGAAAATATTTGAACGAAGACGCAAAAAGTCCGTCATGGGCTATTTTTTTGCGTAAAATCTAGCTGTGCTATTCTATGGCAGGCTGGACAGGGTGCCCTTCGGGGCAGCCGCTTCTTCGTTCGCGGTAAATTTCCACCCCTGTTCAGTCTGTCACCAATCTTTGTGGAAATTGGTTGGTGTCAGGTTTAAATACTTGAACGGAGAAATAGCCAATGAAAACATTCGCTTCTACGCATTCGTGCACCCAAAATAACGTACGTGAACACTCCCCTATTTACGATCTAGCTGCATACGAAAAACGCCAGCGCAAACTTAAACGTAAACAAATTTTTAAAAACATCTTAGACACCACCGTGTTCTTTTCAGCATGTTCTATTGTCTTCTCATTATTGTTTTGGGGAGTATGAGCATGAACGCAATTGCACATATTGATGACGTGGTTTTTATTCAAGACCAGCAAGTGAAAACCACCAGTTTAAAAGTGGCTGAAGTTTTTGCGAAACAACATAAAGACGTATTACGCAAATTAGAAAGTCTTGAATGTTCCTCAGATTTCAACGAGCGCAATTTTACGCTCGTTGAATATAAAGATGCTAAAGGTGAAAATCGCCCAATGTACGAAATGAGCAAAGACGGTTTTATGTTTTTGGTCATGGGCTTTACTGGTGCAGCAGCCGCTAAAATTAAAGAAGCCTACATCAACACCTTTAACCAAATGGCAGCCATGCTTTACAACTTGCATGGCAACAATGAATGCATCCATATTGGTGCAGTGGTACAGCTCAAATCTGGTGGTCCTATTTATACCGTCAGTCAAATTCACCACGACAATAACGGCTTTATGCAAAATGCCGAAGTGCTTTGGCACAACAAAGGCAATCTATGCCGTGACATATTGCCTATCGCCTGTTTATCACTAGAAACCAAGAACATCATCGACAGTAAAATGCTGAATGACTTTTGGGCCAGTGTGAACAGTTACGGCATGCACAAACTTAACCACAGCCGTAATCCAAATATCCTGGCATTCAATATTTCTCAAATCTACCAGTGTATAGACGGCTTACCAATGAAGTCTCAGCTCTTTGCCATACTCATGCAAAGCCAAAGCCCTCACCCAGTGTTTATGCAGCACAATAAATCTATCCATAGTGCGCTTTTTGCAAAGACCATAAAGTGCTGGATTTTTAAGCCTGTGCCTTTACGAAACTTAGGTTTGATCTAAATTCAAAATAGTATGTCGATTTTTATACACTTTTTTCGTTCTATTTGGATTATTTAAATCAGCTTAGGTCATAATTTGTCGCATAGCCTAATTATGAACGATACCACTGTGAAAAAGTTGTTCTAAAATACGCGAACAACTCTGGAGGGAAAATGACAGAAACAAATACAACCGACAATCTAGAAGAAGCTTTAGTTGACTTAATCCAATTAAAAGATTGTTTAAGCCTGTATAGCAAGTTAAGTATCGCAAGTGATGAAAGCATTTCACATGCCGAAATGTATGCGCTATTTAACTCATTAAAACAACAGGTAGAGGGTATTGTCGTAAAGGTTGAAAGCTCAGTGCACTAACCTTTAGTCATTCTATAAAAATGCCGCTTTAAGAAGCGGCATTTGTTTGTGCGTAGGCTTTGGCCATACCAATGAAACCAAGTTTGGCTTCTTCTTTTATCGACCTAAAAGCCTCAAGTACCTGATATTCATCTTCAGTCAGGTTAGCTAGACGTTGACCAAAAGTAATATAAAACGTGTCAAAACCTGATTCCTGTAATGCTTCTAATTGGTTTTGATTCAGCGGATCTCCCTGCTTTTCATAACGGACTATAGATCCGACTGCTACTCCTAAAAGCTCTCCCATAGCTGGCTGTGTCAGCTTTAATCGCTTTCTTTCAGCCTTTAGTCGATTGCCTCTTTCTAAAAACTTATCATTTATCGACATTTTTACCCCAACTAGCCTTGTATCTTTCGATATTTCGTAATATGATGACTTTAACAGTTTAACACTGTTGATATATCGAAACTTTAAAAAAAGGTAACTCAAATGTCTACAGTCCAAGAAAACCGAACTCAAATGACTGGAGCGCATTTTACTCAGTCCGAAAAGGACTACATGCGTATCTATGCAGCTAAAAACCGAACGACTATTTCTAGTGTTATTCGTCAAGCCGTCACAAATCAATTAGCCAAAATTGAAGACCCTGAAAACCCTTTTTTCAATGCGAAAAATAACACCTAAGCATCTGAAAATGCTTAGAAGTTTACAATTTCACGCAAGAGTAAACAGAATGTTAACACTAAAAGAAATATGCCAAAAGCGCAAAGCTCAAATTGAAAACCGAAACGGTACAGCAGCACTGCACGAGCATATTGAACAAATGACTCAACTTCGTGACCCTTTGCGCTTTATTGCTGCACTCAAGTTAAAAGGTTACATCGAAGCGCTTTGCGATCAAAAACTTATGACGCTTACAGATGCAAATGACTGGCTCCAAATCGTAGATACAAAATATCGGGGTGTAAATTAATGTACGAATTGAAACACCGCATCATTGACCGTCTTGAACAAATGTTCAGCTTCAAGACACGTGGCGAATGGTTCCGTGAAGGTGTCTGCCCACAATGCGGTAAAAAAGAACTTTATACCCATGCGCACAACCCACGTATCGTGAAATGTGGTCGTCTGGTCAAATGTGGTTATGAAGAACACGTCAAAGATATCTGTGAAGACTTATTCAAAGACTGGTCTGAATACCATCCACAAACTGATGCGAATCCAAATGCTGCAGCAGATGCATTTTTATCTGAAGGTCGTGGTTTTGACATTTCAAACCTGATTGGTAAATACACCCAGCAATTCTACAAAGATTCAAATACAGGCGAATCAAGTGCCACTGTTCGCTTTATGTTAGATGACAAAAACTATTGGGAACGTCTGATTGACCGACCTGAACGTTTTGGTAATAAAAAAGCACGTTTTAACTATGGGTTTAAAAATGCTGGCCAAGCATGGTCAGTGCATGAACTCGATGAAATTTGCCGTCTAGGGGAAAAAGGCGAAGCGATCTGGATCACTGAAGGGATCTTTGATGCCATTGCACTGAGTCAGTCAGGTGTCAAAGCCATATCTTGTCTATCATGTGTCAACTACCCTTCTGCATTCTTAAAGCAAATTGCAGACCGTTGTCATGAACTCAAAATTGACAAGCCACGTTTACGCTGGGCATTCGACAATGATTCGGCAGGTAAAGGTTATACCGTTAAATGGCATGAACGTTCACGTGCTGAAGGTTGGTCATCTACGGCTGCTCAACCACCGGCAAATGGCGGTAAAAAACTCGATTGGAACGACTTATTCCAGTGGGACAAACTCAACCCTGATCAATTTCCAAAGTACAAACACTATGGTGAATTGCTCATTGCTGAATCAGCCGAAGACGCAGGTCTTCTGATCTATAACTTTAAACAAGGTCGTTTAAAGTCATTCTATTTTGAATATAACTATGCGATGTATCACTTCAATTTAGATATTGAAAAATACACCAAGAAATTGGAAAAAATCGAAGAAGATGAAAATCAGGATCATTTATTAGATAAGCAAAAGCGTGAAATGGCTTTACGTGAATGCCAATCCATTCGTCAAATCTGTAGTTCAAGCATTCAGCCACTGTACTTTGTACGCGACAATATTACTGATCAATCGTTTTACTACATCAAAGTTCAAAGTGAAAAACAGCAAATCGTTGTTAATTTCACATCTGATCAAATATCAAGCCCCGCGAAATTAAAGCCTCGTTTATTAGGTGTTTTGTCAGGTACGAACTGGAAAGGCAATCAGAATGATGTTGATTATTTAATTGACAGAATGAAAGATTTAAAAACTGTTCATACAGTTGATTTCATTGGTTATAGCCGTGAATATCAGACTTATTTATTTGAAAAATATGCGATACATAAAGGGCAAATCATTCCGATCAATGAACACAACTTCTTTAAAGTTAAAAGAAAGGAGTTGAAGACTTTAGCCGTTTCACCAGCAATTACCTTAAACCCAAAACAGGAATTTAAACCATCATGGTGGAATGACTTCCACAGAGTCCGTGGTGCCAAAGGTATTGTGGCTTTGGCTTGGTGGATGGGTTCATATTTTGCTGAACAAATCCGTGCCATGCACAGCTCATACCCTTTTATGGAAATTGTCGGTGAAGCAGGTGCAGGTAAATCACGTTTAATTGAAATGATGTGGAAACTTTCAGGCCGTAAAGACTATGAAGGCTTTGATGCAAACAAATCTACAAACGTGGCTGTTTATCGTAACTTTGCCCAGATCGCAAACCTTCCAGTGGTCCTGATCGAAGGCGACCGTAACGATGTGAACGGCAATGCTGTTCAAAAGTCCAAATTCAGTTGGGATGAACTCAAAGACGCATTCAATGGTCGTGCCATCCGTTCCAAAGGTCTAAAGACTGCAGGGAATGAAACCTATGAACCACCGTTTCGTGGTGCCATCCTGATTTCTCAAAACACGGCAATTCAGGCTTCAGAAGCAATTTTGACTCGTACTTTGCACTTGTACTTTGACCGCAAAGGACAGTCACTGGAAACCAAACGCATTGTCGATGAACTGGATCGCATGGAACTTGAAGATGCATGCACCTTCATGACCCATTGCCTGCGTAATGAAGACAAAATCTTGGAAACATACGCATCAAAGTTACAGTCAATTGAAGATCACTATCATGAAATTGGCATTACCCATACACGTATTGCCCTATGTCATGCACAAGTAGCAGCACTGATCGAAGCAATGGCCAAACACGTTTTGCCCATCGACTTGGAAGACATGCTTGAAGCACAAGAAATGCTTGAACAAATGGCGCGTGAACGTGTTGAACAGTTAAACGGTGATCATCCTGATGTGGAAAAATTCTGGGATGTTTATGAGTACTTGCAAGGCAATCGTTCACCAGAGTGGGGATTAAACCATCATCCTGCCGATGCTCAAACCGTCGCAATCAACTTAAACGAAATTTACAAAGTGGCTGCACGCAATTATCAGCAGCTGCCTGAAATCAATGAAATGAAGAAATTACTTCGCACATCGCGCAAGTACAAATTCATTGAAAGCAATAAACAGGTGTACTCAGACCGTTTCCCTGCCGATGACGTGGCAGCAGTGAATAAAAGTCGTGAAGTACCAGGTAAACCAAGCCGTAACGTGAAGTGTTGGATCTTCACCAATCCAAATTTAGGGGCAAAAAAATAATGAGTGATTTTCAAACCGGTCAGCAAGTGGTTTATATCGATGCTTTCATGCCCGACACAGTTGAAGTGATTACAGACATCAAAGATGGATGGGTAACTTTTAATAATGGTTCGCGTGGTTGTATCGCTGCAATGATTCGCCCAGCAACTGCAACAGAAATTAAAAATGAAAAAAGATCATTGGAGCAAAACGCATGAACGCTCAAACTCAAGATCAAAGTTATTACACCATGATCGCTGAACACCAGGATATTTCAGCACGTGTACTTCGCTTGCACAGCATTTTAAATCAGCATCATTGCGTTCAACACATGCCAACAGAAGCATGCATCTTGATCAACGAAATGAAAAATATTGTCGACACAGGCAAAGCGCATCCTGATGGCTTGGAAACTTCAGCTCTTAATTTTGATGATGCCCTTCCATTCACGGATCCTGAAATAAATACCGTTCACGACTTCCAAGTGGGTGACACCGTTTGGATACCTGATGAATTTGCACGCTACAAATTTATTGTCAGCAGTCATCAGCGTTTTGAAGTGAAACAGATCGTTGGCACTGACCAGCTATATGTCTGCCACATTGAAAATCCAGACATTCCATTCACCAATAATCAGAAATGTTTCACAGGACATTTCAGTCACTTTGCCAAAATTGAGGGCGTGGACCATGGAAGTATTGCTGCTACTGGTTGAAATCATGCTGTTCATCAATGGATCTATCTTTATTCAATATAAATTGTGGGAATTATAAAAATGCGTGGCGTTAATTTAGTCGTCTTAGTTGGAACACTAGGTGCCAATCCTGAAAGCAAAAGCTTTCCAAATGGCGGTTCACTTTGCAATTTCTCAATCGCAACGTCTGAAAAATGGCAAAGCAAACAGACCGGTGAATGGATTGAACAAACCGAATGGCACCGCATTGTGATTAAAAACCGTTTAGGTGAAATCGCTCAGCAGTACTTAAAAAAAGGTTCAAAAGTCTATATCGAAGGCAAATTAAAAACACGTCAGTGGACGGATCAGAACGGTATTGAACGTTACACCACAGAAATTCATGCTGATCAATTGCAAATGTTGGATTCAGCACCTCAGGCAAATTCGGTTTAAGGAAATAAAAACATGATCAAAGTTACCCCTGACCATGAAAAAGCAGCTGAAGCATTCGACACAGTAAAAGCCATGAATTGTGAATATGTAAATATCATTGCCAAGGAATATCCAATTTCCGACACAAAAGTAGGCTATTACATTGCCGGTATTTCCCCAGCAACCGCTGAAAATGGTGTAAGTCGTGAACAATGGCTTGCTGAATTTGAACAGTTAAACGGAACACAAGGATGAATGCTGCACTGAATCAATTTGAACAATTCAAAACTGATAAACCTGCAGGTGCAACAATCGTGGCAGTCAAAGGTGATCGTGTTACCTACTTCAAAGAAGACGGCAAAGATCGATTACTGACTTTTAACCGAACCATGTGGGTGAGAACCTGGTTCACACCATTTCACATAAACTTAAAACATTTTGATTTTATTTCAGTCATTTAAAGGGAGGAAAACTAATTATGTCATGGCATCCAATGGTCAAAGTGGCCAAAGAATTGGGAATTTGTGTGAATACCTTTAAAAAACATTACATCAAGAAATATCCTCCAGAGCGCGTATTTGGAAACCGCAAAGAATGGAAAGATACAACACTCGAAGCAATGCGAAACGACACAACCATTGGCACACAATCATAGAAAAAGGGGCATATTTTATGCCCCTTTTCTAATTTCTAACCCATATTTAACCGATTTCCAGCCAGTTTCTAGCCTCAATTTAAAACCTTTTTTACTATAATTTTCAGTAAATTATCTAAAAAATCCCAGTTTTCTAACCTTTTTCATAAATTTTCATCCATCGATCGACTTCATTGGCATACCAGGTCATTAATTCCAACCGTTCTGGCCAGTATTCTGCCCTGTTATAAATGCCCCGAATCTTGTTTTTAGGCACATGTGCAATCTGATATTCAATGACATCTTCTCGAAATAAGGTCGACTCATTGGCATGTGTTGAAAAAACCGTACGGAATCCATGCGTAGTCATCAGCTTTGCATAGCCATTACGCTTAATAATGGCCAATATACTTTCTGATCTGCATGGCATATTCGGCTTTCGCGTATGTTTAAAGATAAAACCTTCATCAGTTTTGCGGTCATACATTATTTTAAACAGCTTGACTGTCTGATCCGTCAGTGGGACTACATGATCACGACGCATTTTCATCCGCGATGCTGGAATGATCCATTCTTTTTTATTCAGATCAATTTCCCTTGTATCCCATCTGGCATGAAGCAACTCTGATATACGAACAGCGGTATAACAGGCAAGTTTTAGTGCAATCATCAAATCATCAGTAACATAGCTTTGCTGCACCTTAGTCCAAAACTCTGTCATTTGATGTGGCTTCAATGCAGCCAGATTTTCAACGTCCTGTTTAGGAATTACATCACCAGCCAAAATACATGGGTTCTTTTCAGTGTAATCAGATGCAATCGCAAAGTTAAAAACATCATTCAACAGGCGCAAGGATCGCTTGGCAGTTTCAATGGTTCCTTTGGCCACAATCTCTTTTACTTTTTTTACGACATCTTTTCGTTCAATTTCATCAATACTGGTGTCAGACAGATCTTCTGAAATGTAATTTAATCGGTAAATCACCGTATATTTATATTTATCACTGGTCCAACGTGGCCCCATGATCGACAGCCATTCCTGAATGACTTCGCCCAATGTGGGCACATTGATTTTTTTACCACTCAGCTGTGATTTAAAATCCCGTGCAAGGTTTCGCGCATCCTTACAGCCAATTTCAGGATATTCACCCAACGTTTTTTGATTCTGTTTACCGTGGTGACGATACGACAGTACCCATTTCTTTTTTCCAGATGGAAATACAGAAATAATCAGCCCTTCCCCATCTGCAATCGAATAGCGTTTTTCTTGTGGCTTTAAATTTTTTACTTTTAAGTCTGACAACATTTCAAGTGTTATACCCGTATAACGTTGGTATAACATCCTAGTTTGATAGACCGTGATTTTCAATGATTCAATCTGATTTATCATGACAGATGAATAGACACAAAAAAGCCCTGAAACCGTTAAGTTTCAAGGCTTTTCTGCTAAATCCTGATCAATTCTGATGTGTAATGATTGACCCTGATTACTACATTTGGTGGAGGTGGCGGGAGTTGAACCCGCGTCCGCCAGCACTACGCTCGAGAATA
>Ga0207918_100032_pt1 | contig 38586 bp, 29 predicted proteins | sample DeeseametaMP0440_FD_184211 | JGI IMG/M metagenome (GOLD analysis project Ga0207918, IMG submission 184211) | Marine microbial communities from the Deep Atlantic Ocean - MP0440 (SPAdes) | ecosystem: Environmental > Aquatic > Marine > Oceanic | place: East of Rio de Janeiro, Brazil, South Atlantic... | reverse complement strand
TTCATGCTCAGGTTTTGGGTTAAAGTCTCACTAAGTCTGTTAAAGTTTGGCATGGTCTATTCGTCTTAAAAATTACTATTATGCCTTTGCTTTAACAGACTTTTTTGTTTTTTTGTCGTGTGCAGAGAGATATTTTATATAATCAGTATCATACTTCACTCTAACGTTAATCATTGAACACATCAAAACTAATGTTCATTTTGTATTTATTTTTTCAAAATTACAACAAAAAAAAGCAGTATAAAGTGAACCACTATAGCTCACCCTATACTGCTAATTCTTTAACTACTCCGATGTCTAAAAGACATTAAATTTTGGTGTTGAAAATCAACGCTCTAAAAGATTGAATAGTTTATACTGTCGATATTATGCATTTTTCTTACTACGACCGTGACGCTTACGCTCACTTTCAGTCAAATAACGTTTACGTAGACGAATCGCTTTTGGTGTTACTTCAACCAGCTCATCGTCTTGAATAAATTCAAGCGCTTGCTCAAGCGTAAACTTAACCGCTGGCGTCAACGTCAACGCTTCATCTGTACCACTAGCACGTACGTTGGTTAACTGCTTACCGGTTGTTGGGTTCACTGTCATATCATCGTTACGCGAGTTAAGACCGACGATCATACCTTCATAAACTTCAAGCTGTGGCTCAGCAAACAACTTACCACGTTTTTGTAGGTTAAACAGTGCAAAGCCTAGGCAAGTACCATTTGCCATAGAAACCAATACGCCGTTTGAACGACCACCCACATCACCGATCTTTTGTGGACCGTAATGCGAGAAGCTTGACGTCATGATACCACTACCTGAGGTCAATGTTAAAAACTCAGAACGGAAACCGATCAAACCACGAGCTGGTACTGTCGCTTCAATACGCATACGACCTTTACCATCAAGCTCCATATTGGTCATCTCGCCTTTGCGTAGACCAATCTGCTCCATAATAGAACCCTGATGCTCTTCTTCGATATCGAAGACAACGTTTTCATACGGCTCTTGTAGCTCACCATCAACTTCTTTTACGATAACTTCTGGGCCTGAAACACCCATCTCGAAGCCTTCACGGCGCATGTTCTCGATAAGTACAGATAGATGAAGCTCACCACGACCTGATACTTTGAACTTATCTGGAGATTCAGTATCTTCCACGCGCAGAGCAACGTTATGAATCAACTCACGCTCAAGACGCTCACGAATATTACGTGACGTGACAAACTTACCCTCACGACCAGCAAATGGTGAGTTATTTACTTGGAAATTCATTGATACGGTAGGCTCATCCACAGTTAATGCTGGTAATGCTTCAACTTTATTAGGATCACAAATCGTATCTGAGATATTAAGCGCATCGATACCTGTGATACAAACGATATCACCAGCCTGTGCATCTTCAACATCAATACGATCAAGGCCATGGTAGCCCATGATTTTTAAGATACGGCCGTTACGTGTCTTACCATGCTTATCAATGACAGTAACTGGTGTATTGGTTTTAACCTTACCACGCTGGATACGACCAATACCAATCACACCGACGAAGCTATTGTAATCAAGGCTTGAGATCTGCATACGGAATGGTGCGTCTGCATCAACTTGCGGCGCCTGTACGACATCAACAATAGTTTTAAATAGTGGCGTCATGTCATCAGCTAAATCATCTGCTTCCAAACCTGCAATACCATTTAACGCTGATGCATAAACCACTGGAAAATCAAGCTGCTCATCAGTTGCACCTAGATTATCGAACAAATCAAAAATTTGATCCATTACCAAATCAGGGCGTGAGCCAGGACGGTCAATTTTATTGATAACAACAATCGGCTTTAGACCTTGTTCAAATGCTTTTTGCGTTACAAAACGAGTCTGAGGCATCGGGCCATCGACAGCATCAACAACCAAAAGTACGCAATCAACCATTGACATCACACGCTCAACTTCACCACCGAAATCGGCGTGACCTGGGGTATCAACGATATTAATACGGTATTCAGTTCCTGAAGTCTGATCTGTCCAACGAATGGCTGTGTTTTTAGCCAAAATAGTAATACCACGTTCTTGCTCAATATCACCTGAATCCATTGCACGTTCAGCAATATTTGCACGATCGCCAAAAGTACCAGATTGATGTAATAATTTATCAACCAAAGTTGTTTTACCGTGGTCAACGTGGGCAATAATTGCAATGTTACGCAGGTGTTTGATATCGTTCGCCATATAAAATGCTCGTGTCGTCTTAAAAAAATGCAGTAGCAATAAGCGCCGCTGGATAAACTTTTATCATCAATAAGATAAATATTGAATTTTAGATGATACACAATAAATGCTATCACTCAGAAAATCTCAATATAATCAAATATCTATGCCGATAAATTCATCGTACAGATAGCTATGCTAATGTACATTCTGTCAATTTACAGAATGTTTGGGTGGCTAGTATAACATTATTGATTCATAAATTTATGAAATAACTTACTTTTATCAATACATAAATAAAAAAAGCCACCCGATTGGGTGGCTTTTTTTGTAACCATATATCTAACTATACGATTATTTATCTAATACTTACTGAACAACCATATCTTTAGTTTGTTCAACAGTCATAGTTTTGTCACCAGTGATGATGGCATAAACACGACGGTTCATAGCACGACCTTCTTCAGTATCGTTTGATGCGATTGGTTGGTCATAACCATAACCAACAGTTGATAGACGGTTTGGAGCAATACCGAATTCGTTAGTTAGCATAGATTTAACAGCAACGGCACGAGCTTCAGATAGACGTTGGTTATAACGTGCTGAAGGACCAGTTTTAGATGCATGACCTTCTACACGAGCTGTAGAGTTTGGATACTCACGCATTTTTTCTGCTACTTTAGCGATTTCTGGCTTGTATTGGTTTTTGATAGCTGATTTATCGTTATCAAAGAATACACGTAGTTCCATTTTTAGCTCATCAGTAATATCTACTGGTACTGGGCAACCGCGCTCATCAACCACCACATTCATTGGAGTGCCTGGGCATGCATCCATGCTATCAGGTACGCCATCGCCGTCAGAATCAAGGTCAGCTTCAACAACAACTACTGGAGTGTTGTCAACCATTGGCTCTTCCATTGGTGGTACTGCTACTGTAGGTGCTAGATGGCCACCAAGTACAACTTCTAGACCGGCCAAGGCCATGCCTTCCCACCAGTTGTTATCAAAGTTATGAATCGCACGAGCTTCACCACGTAGGCTTAGTGCATCGTTGATACGATACATAGCACCTAGACCTAGGTTACCGATAGTATCTTTAGTGCCTGAAACTTTGTCACCTGAAGAGTCTTTAATCTCAAGTTTAGATTGGCCAGCACCAACTAACACATATGGCTTAAGAGCGCTATCAGTATAACCAGTGAACTCTTCGGTACCAACTAAGAAGTTACCAGAGATCATTTCCTGCTCTGCATCGAAGTTATCAGAACCGTCTTGGCGGATAGCATCAGTATCTGATACACCATACTCTACTTGGAACTGAGTAGAAGGCGTTAGCTCGATACCTAAAGCGGCACCAGTATATAGACCGTCTTCTTTATAGTAGCTATCACCACTACCACTATAGTCGCCTAGTAATTCAGCTTGATCATCATCAGCGCCTTCGCTGTAATGATAACCTAGTAATAGTGGGCTGATAGTTACACCAGCATTAGCTGCTAAAGGTGCCGCTGTTACAGCGAACAGTGCTAGAGCGATTTTATTCAGTTTCATGGACTTCCTCCAAAGGATAATTTTAGTAATGCATTAAGCAAAACCGATTCTCAAGACGTTTTCTTTAAAGTAGACATCTTTTACACATTTAAGTTACAGAGCAAAACTAATTAAGAAGCAGCTTAGCGATTATCAATTCAGTTTACAACTTTTTTCGTTAACGAGCTACACATTATTACACGATAATGTTGTAACTAAAACACAATAGCCATTCTAAGTTACCTAGAACTAACACACCTTACGCTTTTTATCTTTTGTATGTCAGTTCACGATAGATAGTAGTTTGAGTGCTACCTGTCGTTTGAACATATTTTATTACAATTAATAATTTTTCTCTATTCCTAATGCATTTTATTCACTAATTGAAACATTTTTTGACAATAGACATATATTCTGTTTATATTACAATAGTCGACATTATTTTATATTCGAAGTAACTTATAGAAAAGTAATAATTTTGTATACTGCCAACAAACCAAAATACTAGTCTTTATCAAGTATTTTTTCTACATAATGGATTAGCTAGATATTGCAAATAAGCGCGATTATTCTATTTGGAAAGTCTGAAGCCATAGGATGTAGCAATCTATGAAATCGCTTTATAAAACATCATCAAATTATCGCAGATTACTGATAGTGGTTTTACCTGTATCTACTTTTATGAAGGGAATGCTTAGTCATGATAGGCTAATATTTCGAATAAATCAGTTGTACGCTCCACTACACCAGTTAACTATATGTAATAAACGCTCTGCAATGCATTTGCAAGCTTTAAGAGCTAAAGGTAGGAATGGCTTCACTCTTGTTGAGCTGATTGTTACTGTAACGGTGTTTGCTATCATAGTAGCGATTGCAACGCCAAGCATATTGACGCAATTAACGCGTATGGAAGCCAAACGCGTCAAAACCCAATTAGAGAACGCCCTCGCTTTGGCAAAAGCTGAAAGCTATATCACTAGACAAGATGTATTGGTTTGTTTATCGAATGACGGTATACAATGCGACCGCAATAGTGACAACATGCTTATATTATTCGTAGACAAAAACGGTAACAAAAACTTCGATACAAATGCTGATACTCTAGTACTCAATCAATATTTTAATTTAAAATATAGTACACTGAAACTCAGAGTCGGAGCAGGTCGCCATTACATCAAATTTTGGGGTGATAGTGGCAAACCTCGGGGGCATTTTGGCCATATCAAGTACTGCCCCACATCTACCTATAATGATGCAATGTACCAAATTTCTTTCAATCAAAACGGTCGAGTCAGTCAGAAGCTTAATCAAGACCACCCTACCGATTGTGATGGGTAATTGAATGCGGACAAAGTAGCAAGTACATTACCTTTAAGCATTTTAATACATCGCATTTTTTACCATAACAACAGCTTGCTATAATCCTAAATCATAGCGTGTTCTATATTTAACTCATCAATACTATCGACCTAGGCAACAGTATCGATATTCCCACAAGTTAAGCCATGGCCTAAACTCAATAGATTTAAAAATGATAATCTCTTTATTGATAACGTTGTTGCTGTTGCCATAGCAGCCGACTTTGTAATGGTTGATAATCAAGTAGATGATCTATCAGATGCCGATGTAGCTTTGACCAATTATTCAGCGTTGCTTTAGTGATACCTAGGTAGGCCATCTCGATAATATCAATACCCTTAAATATAGTCTGTCCGGTACTACTCTCTAAATGCTCGGACTCTATAGCATTCTGCATGATTGGCAGTAACCCCACATCAGGTAAAAAGCGATATACACAATTAGGTTCGATAGTATGTTCGATGTTATCATGCGTTAGCGTTAAGGTGAAACCTAACTCATTGAATAGGTGCTGCTCAAATTGGCGCAAACATAAACGAAGCTCAGTGTTATCTAAAGGTTGCTTCAGCTGCTGTAAACTGTCCTGATAATGTTGCCACAATACCGGCATTGGATCTTCGGTCGGTAACAATCGCCACAGTATCTCATTAAGGTACAACGCCGCATATTGGTGCTGTCCATTGATATTACTATAAGGTACAGTAGATAGTGTGGCAGAGGTACCTTCTTTTTGCTCGTTACTTGTTTGGAGAGTGGTTTGCGAAGTAATCTGGATTTGAGTGAATGTCTTTAGGTCGCGTTTGCCAGTGGCAAATAGCTGTAAAGGCATAAATAACGGTGCACCTTTTTTCCCAACACCATGTATCACACCATGCTGCTGAGAAAAAAGATAATACAACGCACGCTTTTCTTGATAAGGACGCTGATGTAATAAATAGCCAATTAACGCTTCGTTACGCATCGTTTATTACCTCAGCATTTAACATATGGATAGCAATATTACCGTACTATGCGTGATTGCTATCAATATCCCAAACTGGTTAATGCACGTTCGTCATCAGACCAGCCACGTTTGACTTTGACCCATAGCGTTAGCATAATCTTTTTGTTAAACAGTTGCTCCATGTCTTTACGAGCATCCATACCGACTTGCTTGATGCGCTGGCCTTTATCACCAATAACAATGGCTTTTTGACCACTGCGCTCAACATAGATAGTTGCATCAATAAAGGTACAGGCTTTACGTGGACGCCCTGTCTTTGGATCTGTATGCGCAGGCTCGTCTTTAAACGCATCAATCTGTACAGTCAAGTCGTATGGCACTTCATCACCCGCACTACGCATGATTTTTTCACGAATGATTTCGCTCGCTAAGAATCGCTCTGAACGGTCAGTGATTTGCTCTGTATCATAAATAGGTGCAGCAACTGGTAAATGTGAGGCAATCACTTCTTGCAAACGATCTAAGTTTTGGTTTTTAAGTGCAGATACTGGAACGATATCAGCAAAGTCAAAACTTTCATTAAAGGTTTCAATAAGCGGCAATACGCTGCCTTTATCTTTTAAAGTATCTGATTTATTAATAACCAGTACGATCGTTAAATCGGTCTCACCAAGCTTTTGCAGCGTCAATAGATCATCATCACGCCATTGATCTGAGTCAACAACGAACAATACCAGATCAACATCTACTAGAGCGGATACTGCCGCTTTATTCATACGCTCATTAATCGCCCGTACTTCATTGCGATGGATGCCTGGCGTATCGACAAACACCGCCTGCATCTCGTGATTGGACAAAATGCCATGAATACGGTGGCGCGTCGTTTGCGGCTTACGTGAGGTAATAGACAGCTTTTGACCCAATAAGTGGTTCATCAACGTTGACTTACCGACGTTTGGGCGTCCAACGATGGCCACATAGCCTGATCTAAAATCATCAGCCAACTGGGCACTACCACTTGGTGCAAAAAACTCTTCAATCGCCAGATCGTTTTCTAGTGTGATATCTTCTACGCTATCTGCATTCGTATCGACATCTGTATTTTCAATCATATTTTGAGTACTATCTTCATTATTCGATGGCACATCAGGGTGATTGCTCATAAGTTGATCCTATAGGGTTTATATCCAGCCAAATATGACTTAATAGTTTGTCGGTGTAGTTACTATTGGATATCAGCTGGTAATATTTGAAATAAGTAGTATATAAGGTAAATTAGGTCTATGCCGCTTCAGGTCTTATCACGCAAAAGCGGCATTGTTGACTCAGAAATATGCCTATAATCACCTGCGAATATTCTCTAAGAGCGTTTTTTAGCGGATCCTGGAAGTTTATGCAACTGATTGATCATAAGTTCTGCTGATTTTTGCTCAGCGATGCGGCGACTTTCACCAGATTCAGTAATATCAGGGCAGTTTTGAATATTCACGTGACAGCGTACCACGAAGATTTGATGAGGAGCGTTGCCACGTGTTTCCATAAGCTCGTAGCTTGGCAAATCAAATTGCTTAGACTGTAACCACTCTTGCAAACGGCTCTTCGCATCTTTTAGTGCTTTTTGGTCATTGACGTTGTCAATCAAGTCTCCATACCAAGAGAGTACGCAATGACGAGTAATCTCCATATCTTGACTGTCTAAATAGATGGCTCCAATCAAAGACTCTACCGCATCCGCCAATATAGAAGCACGATTACGGCCGCCACCCTTACGCTCACCAACGCCTAATATCAGATGGTTAGACAGCTCTAGATTTTGCGCGATAATAACCAATGATTCTTGGCGGACCAAAGTTGCACGCATACGGGTTAGACGCCCTTCGTTTTGATTAGGATAACGATGGTATAAAGCCTCACCCACAATCATGCCCAAAAGCGCATCACCTAAAAACTCTAGACGCTCATAGTTTTTTTTGCTGTCAAATGAGCGGTGCGTCAATGCAAGCTTTGGCAGACTCAAATCATTAAATACATAGCCTAACTTGCGCGCTAAGACTGCTAAGCGCTGAGTAAATTCTGAGCTAACAACAAGCGTGTCGACAGACGTGCTATTTTTTTTAGGAGTAAGAACCGCTTGGGAATGTTGCGAAGTTGGTTTCATGCGTGGCTTGTGGTTATCCCTTCTGTTTTACAAATTCAGTTTAATAAGAGTCTATATTGGATTTTGTTGAGGACACTAAAGCGCTGTCCTATCTTATAATTATTTATTCTGCTGTAGCCATATCGATGTCTCCTTCGAAACGATTCACAATATCGACATTGCTAAAGAACGTATTGGTTACTGCATATTCTTTATGAATGGCCAATTGGCCCGTTTTTTTATTGGTAAAAGTGAATACATCTTCTGCATTGGTGTCATAGTCAGCATTGATGGATAGCTGTTTATTAACACGCTCAACGAATTGCTTGGCTGTCTCGTTATTGTCATTGGCTACTTTAAGCTCTGCACTCAAGAGCTTAGTCAACTGATAGTCACCAATTTGAGCAGGCACAATGGCCACTAGGAGTTTAACCGCGATCCCCAACATCATAATAATGAGAACGATGTTTGTCACACTAGCACCGCGCTGCGTGGCAAGACCAGATAACTGCTGCATTATGATATCCCTCTACAGATAGATGACTATTTTTGACAGCTATCTGTATATTAGACAGCCGTTTATTTGATAGCAACGATATTAGCATAAAACTATTATCGATAACTCAATCAATAGAGTACTCATGGTATTAATCAATGGTACCATTACGCTCGAAAGTTGGTAAGTTTAATCCTGGTGGTTTATGCATCCAAATATAGACCGCTTTACCCGCTAAATTTTCATCAGGAACAAATCCCCAAAAGCGACCATCTGCACTGCGATCACGGTTGTCACCCATCACAAAATAATGACCCTCTGGTACTTTAATGCGCCACTCTGTACCTTCTGAACTCACAACTTCTGGTGATTGTTGTTGTAGAAAGGGAGCATACTGTGAGCTGTTCATACCATTTAAGTAGCGAACAAGGTGTGTGTTTTTACCCTGTGTCTCTTGGAAATATTGTGCGGCGTCCTCTTCTTCCTGACCCATCGCAGCAGCACTCTCTTCTGTGAGCACCTGACCTGGACCAACTTGTCCTGGCAAATAAAGCTGTGACGTCAATTCTGCATTGGCCGAAAAATCGACAGGCGTCGTCTCCACTGGTACATCATTAATAGAGATTGTGCCTTGATTGTAGCTGACGGTATCGCCAGGTAACCCAATCAAGCGCTTGATATAGTAGATGCTTGGGTTTTCAGGATAACGGAATACCACTACATCGCCATGCTCAGGCTCGCCAGTATCCAAAACTTTATTATACGTTAGCGGTAGACGAACGCCATACGCATACTTGTTGACCGCAATAAAATCACCCGTATATAACGTTGGCACCATGGAAGAAGATGGAATATTAAAAGGCTCAATCAAAAACGAGCGTACGATCAATACGACGGCCAACACAGGAAAAAAATCATAGGCCCATCGCACTAACAGGCTCTCTTGACCTCGACCGCGAGTTTTGCGCTGCTTGAGTGCCAGCTTATCTAGCAACCAGACAATTCCTAAGCCTATGGTCAACGGCACTAAAATTAAATTGAAATCAAAATCCATACCAAATTGCCTATTAACGTGCTGTTTGTCTAGTTGCTTTAATCAAAAAACTGACGATATTCAACTACTGCTATGTACAAAAACTATCTGAGATAGCACTGTCTATTAACTATCAACTTGCAAGACAGCCAAGAAGGCTTCTTGTGGAATCTCCACACTACCCACTTGTTTCATACGTTTTTTACCTGCTTTTTGCTTAGCCAACAGCTTTTTCTTACGCGATACGTCACCGCCATAGCATTTGGCCAAGACGTCTTTACGCATGGCTTTTACCGTACTACGTCCAATGATCTGACTACCAATTGCGGCTTGAATCGCCACGTCGAACATTTGACGTGGTATCAGCTCTTTCATCTTGGTCACCAATTGATTACCACGGAAACGCGCTTGGTCTTGGTGTACAATCATTGCCAAGGCATCCACCTTTTCACCGTTGATTAGCACGTCGACTTTGACCAATTTGTCCACTTGATAACGATCAAAATTATAGTCCAGTGATGCAAAGCCACGAGAGACTGATTTTAGACGGTCAAAGAAATCCATGACCACTTCACCCATCGGAATATCAAAGATAACCTGAACCTGCTTACCCATAAAGCGCATATCGACCTGTACACCGCGGCGCTCGATACATAGCGTCATGACGTTACCCAAGTAATCTTGCGGTACTAAAATCTGACAGCGGGCAATTGGCTCACGGAACTCTTCGATATTGTTGGGCTCAGGCAGTCTTGATGGATTATCAACATAGATGACTTCACCGCCTTTCTTTTCAATCTCATAGATAACTGAAGGCGCAGTGGTGATCAAATCCAAGTCATACTCACGCTCTAAGCGCTCTTGGATAATCTCCATGTGTAGCATGCCTAAGAAGCCACAACGAAAGCCAAAGCCTAACGCGTCTGAAGTATCAGGCTCAAAAAATAATGACGCATCGTTGATTTGCAATTTCTGCAGCGCTTCACGGAATTTTTCAAAATCACTCGAATCGACTGGGAACATTCCTGCATATACTTGTGGCGTGATCTGTTTAAAACCTGGGATACGTTCAACATCAGGCGTACTGGCATGCGTAATCGTATCGCCAACTGGCGCGCCTGCAATATCTTTGATACCAGCGATAACAAAGCCTACTTCACCCGCTTCTAAGATACCCGTATCGACAGGTTTGGGCGTGAATACACCGATAGAGCTTACTGGATGAGCATCGCCCGTTGATTTGATATAGATCTTATCGCCTTTTTTTACCGTCCCTTCACGTACGCGAACCAGTGAGACCACACCCAGATAACTGTCAAACCATGAATCAATGATAAGTGCTTGTAAGGGTGCTTCACGGTCGCCAGTCGGTGCTGGAATGAATTCAACCAAGGCTTCCAACAATTTATCGACACCCAGACCAGATTTCGCTGAAACACGAGGGGCATCAATGGCTTCTATTCCGATAATATCTTCAATCTCTTGAATGACGCGCTCAGGCTCCACTTGCGGTAGATCAATCTTGTTAAGGACAGCCATGACTTCTAGGCCCTGATCGACTGCGGTATAACAGTTGGCAACCGACTGTGCTTCTACGCCTTGCGCGGCATCGACCACCAATAGCGCGCCTTCGCAAGCGGCCAATGAGCGTGACACCTCATACGAGAAATCAACGTGACCTGGCGTATCAATAAAGTTAAGCTGATAGCGCTCACCATTAGGATGGTCATAATATAGCGTGACCGACTGCGCTTTAATAGTGATACCGCGCTCACGCTCAATATCCATCGAGTCGAGCACCTGCGCCTGCATCTCGCGATCTTGCAAGGCACCGCACATCTGAATAAAACGATCGGCAAGGGTCGACTTACCATGATCAATGTGGGCAATGATTGAAAAGTTACGAATATTGGCTAATGCAGTCACAAAGCGCCTACTAAATTAAAGGTGATAGAATAAAGATAAGAGATAAATATGGTCAAGTACACTTGATAAGATAGGTATGCTTCGTTAAAACGTATGCTACAGGTCAGCTGTTGTGTCGATCGTAATCCTTAGAATGGATAACCTCGCCTAAAGCCCAGTACTTAGTACGGTAACTCTGCTGCGCTTTTGTACGCACATACCAAAGAGTATTCTAGCAGTTTTCTACTGCAAAGTAAGGCGATTTTAGTAGCAGAGAAAGTATTTATCAAGTAAGCGAGACTGACAGACATCTAACAAGGAGTATTTGACTAAGCAATAGCACATACAAACCTTGTAAATGAAAGATTATTTCAGGCAAAAAAAAGCCAATCCCAGAGAGATTGGCTTTTTAATACTGCTATATATGGTGGCGATGGAGAGACTTGAACTCTCGACCTCACGATTATGAGTCGTGCGCTCTAACCAGCTGAGCTACATCGCCGTTTTAGGCTGCACATTATGCCCAAGCTGCTGACCGCCGTCAACCCCTAATGGGCATTTTTTGCAAAAAAATGAATGTCATTCAAATTAACTGCACTTACTTACTACAACAAATGATAAAAAAGGTTTGGTAAACCGATAAGCCGGGTTCTGTCGTGGACGATCATTCCTCTAGGCGTATCATCGCTGATACGCTCAAGCAACCTACCCGCATCGAACGCGGGCCGCGCCATGCCGATGCCTATTTGGTCTTGCTACGCGTGGAGTTTACCATGCCGTGAGATGTTGCCATCCACGCGGTGCGCTCTTACCGCACCCTTTCACCCTTACCGATGACATTGGTGTCTTGCGACAATCAACTAAGTCAAAGGCGGTCTACTCTCTGCTGCACTGGTCGTCAGATTACTCTGCCCAGCCGTTAGCTGGCACGCTGCCCTATGTAGCCCGGACTTTCCTCCCCTGCTCATCTGTTGCCAGTGTGCAGCGGCGATCGCCTAGTCTACCAAGCGCGCTAGTATAGCAAAACTAACGCCTGTATGGGAATGTCTTTTCGGCTTATTTTTAGAATGACTATGACTACCTAAAAGACACCTTAAAAACTTAGATAAACGCTGTTGGCAAGGCTATGTCAGCATCATCTGAATGTTCATTTGCTTGTTTGGCTAAGACCAGCCAGTGCGCTTTGGGGTAATGGCAAGCCAAATACGCCTGCAAAAAATCAATGGTACTATTTGCAATCTCAGCATCCGTTTGTTCAGCATCATCATGGATATGGTTGTAAATCACACTATGGATCATTAAGCCGCGCGATTTTATCGCCTCCAAACTAAGCAACGTATGATTGATGCTGCCCAGTCGGCCAGAGGTGACCAAGACGATAGGATAGCCTTGCTTGGCAATATAGTCCAAGGTTAATAGTTGCTCATTTATCGGTACCAGTAGCCCGCCTGCCCCTTCAAGCAACACCAACTCATAATCGGCTTGCAATGCGTTGGTGGCATCGGTAATCACATTGATGTTAAGAGGCTGATTGGCCAATGCTGCGGACAGATGCGGTGACGCAGGCTTCTCATAGCGATAAGGACAGGTGGTAAAGTCCAAATCGCATGGCTGTAGTGGCATCTGCATCAATTGACGGTGACTTAAAATATCATCCGCAATGCCTAGTTCGCCATCTGCTTGTTTACTGATGCCTGTTTGTACCAACTTTTGCGTGATAACGTTGACGCCTTGCTGCATTAATGATTTGGCAAGCAGACCCGTGGCATAGGTTTTGCCAATATCGGTATCAATGCCGGATACAAATAGCACGCTCATGGTTAACCTCGATGTTCTAAATATTTACGTACTACTTTTAGCAGCGCTTGGCATAAGGTGGTCAGCTCATCATCAGTAATAATGTAAGGCGGCATGATATACACCAACTTACCAAAGGGTCTGACCCAGATACCATTATCAATCAATAAGGATTGAAAAATGGGCATATCAACCGCTTCATACAACTCAATCACCGCCACTGCCCCCAAACAACGTACCTCGGCTACACCTGCCAGCTGCGCAGCTGGCGTCAGGGCTTGCTCCATCGTACGTTGCATACTGGCAGTACGCGTTTCGATATCATAAGACAGGATCAAATCAATCGATGCACAGGCGACCGCACAGGCGAGCGGATTACCCATAAAGGTCGGACCATGCATCAGCGCTGGATAGTCGCTATTGTGAATGGTATCGGCAATTTTGCGGGTACATAGCGTTGCGGCAAAAGTCATGTAGCCGCCGGTCAGCGCCTTGCCAATGGTCATGATATCAGGGCTGATGCCAGCATGTTCACACGCAAATAGTTTGCCACTACGCCCAAACCCAGTAGCAATCTCATCCGCTATCAAGAGTACATCGTACTTATCACAAAGTGCGCGTAATAGCCGCAAGTATTCAGGGTTATAAAAACGCATACCACCTGCGCCCTGAATAATCGGCTCGATAATAAATCCTGCCAGCTGCGCGCCATACTCTGCAAAAAACTGAGCTAATGTTTCACGATCATCTACTGTTAATACGCGATCAAACCCAAGTGGCGGCGCAGGAACGAAATGTTGCATCGGTAATTGCTTGCCATACAGACTGTGCATGCCATTGATAGGATCACAGACACTCATGGCATGCCAAGTATCTCCGTAATAGCCTGAATGGGTCGAGGCAAACTGTTGCTTGTTTGGGCGCTTGGCAGCCACTTGATATTGCAGCGCCATTTTTAGTGCCACTTCTACGGCGATACTGCCACTGTCCGCATAAAAAATCGCATCGAGACCAAAAGGCACAATGCCAAGCAATTTTTTGCCCAAATCTATTGCTGGCTGGTGGGTCAAGCCACCAAACATCACATGCGCCATTTTACCTAGCTGCTGAGTCAGCGCGTCGTTTAACTTAGGATGATTGTAGCCATGGACGCTCGCCCACCATGACGACATACCATCAATTAAGCGCGTGCCGTCTTCAGTAATGATATAAATCCCTTCAGCGCGATCGATAACGATATTGGAATAGGTGGGCGGCAGGCTGGCATATGGATGCCATAAGTGCCGTTGATCGAACTCACTGGCTACTTGCATGGATTTGGTTGTCATTGTATTGCTGGTCATTATATTGTCCCTAAAACGTTGTAAACCCAAACGTCATCAATCGCTTATCAAGATTTTATTGACCTGTAATACGCTTGTATTTGGCTAATAAATCATTTTCTGTCTCGACATGGTTGGGGTCATGAGGGATACAGTCGACTGGACAAATCACCACGCATTGTGGCTCGTCAAAATGCCCGACACATTCTGTGCATAGATCTGGATCAATGACGTAGATATCATCGCCTTCTGAGATGGCCTCATTGGGGCAAGCAGGCTCACACACATCACAGTTAATGCACTCATCAGTGATTAATAGCGCCATAAACTGCTCCTTATATTTTTGCTCATATTAGCCCTATCTGGCTGCGCTTGACTGTTTTAGCAAGTGCTAGCAGAGTATTTTTGATGCAGTATCTTTTAGTTACTATTTAACTTTTTGTCAAAAGCTTGCAACACACAAGGTGGGACAAATTTACTGACATCGCCACCGAGTTTGGCAATTTCACGAATCATCGTAGATGAGATGAATGAATAGTTCTGAGAGGGGGTCAAAAATACGGCTTCAAAGTTTTCATCAAGCTCGCGGTTCATATTGGCCAGTTGAAACTCGTACTCAAAATCGGACATCGCTCGCAGCCCGCGCAGCACGGCGGTGGCGTGTTTTTCGCGCATAAAATCAACGAGCAACCCTTCAAAGCCAATCACCGAGACTTGCGGCAAATCGGCAAATACGGTTTCGACTAAAGCGACGCGCTCTTCAAAATTAAATAGAGGTTTTTTATGATGCCCCGAGGCAACCGCGATCACAACCTCATCAAAGAGCTTGGTTGCGCGTGTCACCAAATCCACATGACCATTGGTAATGGGATCAAACGTACCAGGATATAGAATTTTGGTGTGTAGCTTTGAGGAATTAGGAGAAATAGAATGGCTCATAGCATGGCTAATATAATCGGTAATATTAGGTCATATGCTAGCAAATTTTGCTCAAACTTAATACTTATCTGCTACATTTGTCCTAACAGCCGATTTACCTTTTCACCAGAGGCTTTGATACAATAGGCGGTTCGACTCATCTGACTTATAATCCAAATAAAATTCAATACCATTGAATGGGTTAAGATGAGGAATTAGTAGGACTGGTCAAATAAGGCGCCTGTGTTTTTAGGCAATCCTTATGGAGAAATTATGTCAAAAAAATCAAAAAAACCTGATAATCAGATTTGCGCCAATAAAAAAGCGCGTCATGAATATTTTATCGAAGAAACCTTTGAAGCGGGACTGGCATTGCAAGGCTGGGAAGTCAAAGCCATTCGTGCAGGAAAAATGACCATCACTGAAGCGTACGTCATATTTCGCAATAACGAAGCTTTCTTATTTGGTGCGCACATTCAGCCATTACTATCGAGCTCTACGCACGTTAGTCCAGACAGTATTCGTACCCGTAAACTGCTGCTCAATCGTCGTGAAATCGAAAAACTGTCTGGAGCAATCAATCAAAAAGGCTACGCTTGCGTACCGCTGTCTTGCTACTGGAAAAACTCGCTAGTGAAATGCCAAATTGGCCTCGCACTAGGTAAAAAGCTGCATGACAAACGTAAGACGTTAAAAGATCGTGACTGGGAACGTGATAAGCAGCGTGGCTTTAAACAACACTTAGATTAAGTGTTATTTAATCTAAATGTCAAAAAAGGACGGCTCAGTAAATATAGAGCCGTCCTTTTTTGTACCTTATTAATGCTTATATAGTCAGTTCAAAACAAAACTGTCATAAGTTCCAAAGCGCTACTGGATGAATTTTTCACAGCCTCTGTATATACAGCACGCAAGGAAAATTTATACCAGTAACGCTATAACATTTTTAAATTGGTTCCACTATACTTATCAACTGTTAATACCCGTGACTGACAATACTCATTAACTACCCTACTAGCCGCTTACGCGACCTGCCCCTTGATTGATGACGGCACACTTTTACGAGTGCGAAGCTGCTTTATCCCATGAGCAATCAAACAAGCAATACCTAACCAGATCAACCCATAACTATAGATCATCGCTGATTCAAACGGATTACCGAGCACCGTCACCGCCAATATAAATAGCAAAGCAGGTTCTATATAACTCATCATGCCATAGACATTGACGGGTAGCATTTGGCTGGCATCAATATTGGTTTTCATTGCTAAGATGCTCAAAACGCCAAGACCAACTAACATCATGATCAAAAATCCAGACCCTGCTACCATCACCAAATTGCTAGATGCAAAAAAGTACAAGTAACCAAGCGCAAATGGGGCAAACAATGTCAGATCGACCAGCATACCAGTGATGGCGTCAATGCCTTGGAGTCTACGCACGATATAATATATCGGATAAGTACCACACACCCACAATGTCGCCCAAGAAACACTCTGCGTACGAATGATTTCACTAAACACCCCTACCGCCGCAAATGCGACCGCAAGCCACTGTAGACGACTGAGCTTTTCGCCAAACAGCAGGCAACCGAACACCACCATCATGAGTGGAAACAAAAAATAGCCCATGGCGGTTTGTACACCTTGCCCATTGACCGGTGCCCACATAAATAGCCAAAGCTGACTCAAAAATATCGGCGTAGGTAGTAGCAGCCAAACCCACTGTTTGATCGAGTGCAAAGCACGCAATTTATCGATGTGCATGCCTAGCCGTCCACTTATCAATAAGTAGCCAACCAACACCGCCCACATTGACAGCATACGCCAGATAAACACTTGTGTGCCTGACAAAGGCGTCAGAAAGCTGCTATACGCATAGAGTACACCAAACAAAATATTGGATAAGATGGCAAATGACACTCCCAACATCAGCGTGCGCTGCTGCGTGTTACCAGTCGTCCAAATCGCAGGCAATGGCAAACGTGAAGTAGTGGTTGCTAGCGCATTAGCGAATACATTGGAGAGCATTGAGATAGACATGATAAGCACCGTAGTTATTAGTAGATGATAAAAAAACAATTACTCGCTCTTTTTTTAAAGCAGCTCTGATTGGTACGGTCTATTTTACTAGAGTGTTTTGATATATTATCTCTATAAAAATGTATTTATGGATAAATTTATCAAAATAATGTCATATAAATAACTATTTTCTTAAATTTAAATTATTAGTGATAATATTTATAATCGAAAACCTAATAATCATAATTAATGAGGGTACATTATCATGAGCCATATCCTAGACAGCACTGATAAAGCTATTTTGAATTTATTGCAAGACGATGCGACATTACCGCTTAAAACTGTCGCAGAACGAGTGCATGTGTCTGTTGCGACGGCTCAGCGTCGCATTCAAGCATTGATAGATAGCGGCGTGATTACCAAGCAAGTCGCCATCGTTAATCCTAATAAAGTGGGTTACGGTCTGACCGCAGTGGTGATGATAGAAATGGAGCGCTCCAACACATCAATGCAGCGCCGGTTTGAGCGTTTGATGGATTCGCAAACACAGGTGATGAGCTGTTATGAAGTCTCGGGCGATTTTGATTTTATGCTGATGGTCAATGCCAAAAACATGAGCGACTACCACCAGTTCACCCGTAGCTTGCTGACTTACGAAAATAATGTACGCAATTTTAAAAGTCAGTTTGTGATGAACTTTACCAAGAGTGGAACCAAGATTACCTTAGACTAAATACATCTACCTGTATTAGTTGAGTTGGTATCAGCTTTTTTATTAATAATTAGTGTTTAAACTGCATTCAAAACTTGTAAAAAACTAACATAAGTTGGATAATATTAGCAATTTTTATTCATCGAAGTAGACAAGGAAGCCTGATCATGACCTATCAACCAGACTACCCTCATAAAATAAACAGCAGGTATAACATACTAAAGCATATAAGCCCAAAAGCTTTGGTAAAAGGGACTTTGCTGACTTCTTCAATGCTTGCAATATCAGGCTGCGCGACCAGCTCATTGCTAGAAAGTAATGACCATATCATCACGACCAAGCAGACATTGTCAGAAGATCAAGTGATCGCTTTTGGCCGTCCGGCGCAGGCATTACCAAAAACGCCAAATGCGACGATGGTTATCGTTGGTGAAAAAAACAGCTACGTACTTACCCAAGGTGGGACTGAGATGATCAGTTTGCTCAGCAATCTGACACAAAAAAACATTCACGTTGACAATGACATGAGTTTTTATGTCCCCAATAACGATGGATATTTCCAAGGGGAGATGAAGCTTTCTTATGCCAAACTAAAAGACGAGTTTGGACGCTCAGATTATCAGTTCTTTTTACAAAATAATGCCCGAGAGTACACCTCCGCCAGTGATCAACGTATTGGTGCCCAGCGTTTTTGTTTTAATGTCCCCGTGAAAGGCGCTATCTACCCACAGGTCAGTAATTTAAGCTTGATTCAGTCAAATTATCGCGCTCTAACCAGGCCTTATACGGTAAGCTTTTATACTCAAACGCAGCAAAAAAACACAAACCGTCACGGAGCAAATAGTGCGCAAAAACTGGTGCTGCTGCCCTTTGCACTCGCTTTTGATGTGGTGACCTTCCCGCTTCAATTATTAGATAATTAAAAGCTATCAGACAGCGCACTGACTCACCTGAAACCATAAGGTACGTTACGAGGCGATATCCGTACTTGCTCGTAACGTGCTCACTTGATAGGTTAAAATAATTTTTCAACAATGGCTTTTGGATAACTTTGCTTGGCCGTTTGTGCCGCTTGAAACAGTATCTCATCTGCCTCTACAGGACCAGTAATATCGCACAAGCACACGTAGGCAAGCTGCATCAGATTATTTAACAGGTGCTCATTGTCCGGTACAGGTGGACGATTACCTTCCAAAAATTGATTGATATTGATGTGGTGCCCTTTGAAGGTGCGTTCTTGCGAAACAGTTTGGTGCATACTATGAAAAAAGCTGCGACTGTCTGCTACCGTTAGCTGACTGCGCAGCGCTTCTATCACGGTATAAAATGCGAGAACGGGCTCAGAGATAGGTACGGGTGCATTGATTGTCTCGTTATGGCCATTGTGACTGTCAGACTCCACTGACTGCTGACTATCCACTTGCAACGTAGCCCAAAAGCCTTTACGAATTTTAGATTTGTGATCTTGTAGTTCAGGATAGCGCCTTGTCGCATCCAACACACACTGCTGCATCATTTTGACAGAGACAGTTGAGTACTGTTGCCACTGCCTCTTGAGCAGGCGCACCTCTTCAGGATGTAAATACTCTGACAGCACCTCTGCCATCGCAGACACGGTTTGGTCGACGGATTGAGTATCAATATTCATCAGTTCTCTCCTATAAATGCCGCTCTGTTAGGCTTTTCGCATCGAACATCTGCTTTTGAAATTCAGGATAGCCGAGCTCGGCATGCTCGGTATAATCAAGGCCACGCTGCTCATGTAAGCGGCTGGCCTTTAACCCAAAGCTTAGATCAATCAGCTTATACATCACAAGACCCAACCCCAGTCCCCAAGCTAACGCCACGCCCACGCCTAGCGCTTGTACGCCCAGCCGTGATAAGTTAAATAAGTCCCCTGTATAAAACAATCCAGCCGCGAGTGTACCCCATGCACCGCCGAATCCATGCACTGCCACCGCTGATACCACGTCGTCTATTTTGAGCTTCAATAATGCTTGCGTGGATAAAATATAGACCACAGAGGCGATGGCACCGATGACAACGGCGAAAACAGGCGTTGTTGTGGCACATCCTGCCGTGATAGACACCAGACCAATCAAACTGGCATTGACACTATCACTGAGCAAAATGGCTTTGCTCATTGTCCGAGCAATCAGCATGTAGCTCACCACCGCACTGACCGCAGCGATAAAAGTATTGACGGCAATCAAGCCAATATTTCCAGTGATAGATAATGTCGATCCAGCATTGAAGCCAAACCAACCAAACCATAAGATAAACCCGCCAAGCGCCAATAGCGTCATGTTGTGACCTGCGATGAGTCTTGGCGTACCATCAGGGGCAAAGCGGCCCAGTCTTGGCCCAATGACCAAAATGCCTGCCAGTGCCAACCAGCCCCCGATAGAATGCACCACGGTCGACCCAGCAAAATCAATAAAACCAAGCTCAGCTAGCCAGCCTGACCCGCCGAAATACCCACCCCAGACCCAACTGGCAAACACAGGATAGATAAATAAACAGATCAAGCAAGCGGCGACTGCATAGCCGATAAACGAGACACGCTCTGCCATGGCACCACTCGCGATGGTCACCGCTGTCGCCGCAAACATCATCTGAAAGAACATCAGTGCCCAGTCCATATTGGACAGATTGACTGGCATAAAATGATCGGTACCGACAAACCCCGAATGATTAGTACCCATCATTAGCCCAAAACCTACCAAATAAAACGCTAGGCCCCCTATACACATATCGGTATAGTTTTTCATCATTACGTTTACCGCGTTCTTGGCACGCACGGAGCCGCTCTCAAGTAGCGCAAAACCTGCCTGCATAAAGAACACCAAAACCCCGCCCCAAATAATCCAAGCGATGTTTTGATATTCGAGTAGCTGCGCCACCGTCAATGTGTCTGCCTCCGCAGCTTGTGCACTGGCGATCGTGCCAAACAGTAGCGTACTGAGCGCTAATATCTTACCTAGTGATGACTTGAGTAGCTTCTTTAATACATCCAGCCCAACAGATGATGTTCTCATTTTATCTCCAAACACTTATCTATCCGTTCAATTTTTATCGGTGCACCATTTTCACTCATGAATGCACACAAATAAGCCCTAACGGGGTTGGAGCAAAAGCTATGCCAAAAGTTATGGATGAAAATCAGAACGGCTAACAAACATGAGAAAACAAATGATTAGTACTGACCAAACCCATACTTTGATAACTGCACTTTAACAACCATGCTTGCGACAATGTGACGGTTCTGCTGAAATCATTTTTGCCATTATTTGGCTGGGCTAGTCGCTTACTTTGCATGAGCAGTTTATCTCGCGCTATCAATAACTTATCGGCAATCACCACTCATAGAATAGGTCGCATAGTGAAGGTGATTCATGTTAAAATGAGCGCTTTTAAATCAGCCTTTATCATCAATGATGAATAAAGGTTGTATTTTTAGTGCCATTTTCTAATTAACAGGTCCGCCCATGTCTGCCGATACCATTGCCCGCACTGCCTTTAAACAAGGCACCAAGCCACTTTATGATTATGACAAACACTGGGCGAGCTGCTACGAGCCTGCGCCTTATCTGCCGATGAGCCGCAAAGAGATGGACGATCTGGGCTGGGATGCTTGTGACGTTATCATCGTCTCAGGCGATGCCTATGTCGATCACCCAAGCTTTGGTATGGCGATTATCGGTCGCTTGCTTGAGTCACAAGGCTTTCGCGTCGGTATCATCGCGCAGCCAGATTGGAAGAGCAAAGATGCCTTTATGGAGCTTGGTAAGCCTGTCTATGCGTACGGCGTGACCGCTGGCAATATGGATAGTATGATCAACCGCTATACCGCCGATCGTAAAATCCGTAGTGATGATGCCTACTCTCCTGGGAACGTCGCTAATAAGCGCCCTGACCGCGCGGCTATCGTCTATAGCCAGCGCTGCCGTGAAGCCTATCCTGATGTGCCTATTATTTTAGGCGGTATCGAGGGCAGCTTACGCCGTATTGCGCATTATGACTATTGGTCAGACAAAGTGCGCCGTAGTATTTTGCTCGATGCGCGTGCGGATGTCTTATTGTATGGTAATGCTGAGCGCGCCATCGTCGATGTCGTACATGGTCTGTCAAAAGGCTATAGCTTTGAGCAAATGAGTAAGCTACGCGGTACAGCGTATTTGTTAACCCCAACGCGTCGTCATTGGCAAGCGGATATGACTGAGGTCGCAAGTAACGATGTCGATACCGTTGGCCGTGTCGATCCGATCATCAACCCGTATGTCATGACCGAAGACGTTGATAGCTGCTCAATTGAGCAGAACAAACCATCGGACTCGCCTGTCGGGCAAGCCATGCCGTCATCAATGTCATCAATGTCGTCACAGTATCAGGGTTTTGTCGCTGAGCCAGTCACTGACAAAATCATTAATGCCGACCAAGTGGATACTGATACCCAAGTGGTACAGATGCGCGGCTTTGACAATGCGTTTAATAAGCCAAAAACCGCCCGCAAGCATAAAATCAAAATGCCCCCACGTGAGCAAACGGTGATTCGTCTGCCTGACTATGAGCATGTCAAATCTGACCCTGTGCTTTATGCGCATGCCAACCGTATCTTACATTTAGAGACCAATCCGGGTAACGCTCGCGCGCTGGTGCAGCGTCATAGTAGCGGTGCAGGTAACTCGCATACTTCTATCGATGTCTGGCTGAACCCACCACCGATTCCACTCTCGACTGAAGAGATGGATTATGTGTTTGACCTGCCCTATGCGCGTCTGCCGCACCCAAGCTATGGCGATGCGCGCATCCCTGCTTATGACATGATCAAGTTTTCGGTCAATATCATGCGCGGCTGTTTTGGTGGTTGCACCTTCTGCTCGATCACTGAGCACGAAGGCCGTATTATCCAAAACCGTTCAGAAGACTCAATCTTGCGTGAAGTCGAAGCCATTCGTGATACTGCACCCAACTACACTGGCGTGATCTCTGATCTTGGTGGGCCAACGGCCAATATGTATCGTCTGAGCTGTAAAGACGAGACGATTGAGAAAAACTGCCGTAAACCGTCTTGCGTCTATCCTGATGTCTGCGAAAACCTGCTGACCGATCACAGTAATTTGACCAAACTGTATCGCAAAGCCCGTGATATCAAAGGCGTGAAAAAAATCCTTATCGCCTCTGGTTTGCGTTATGATTTGGCGGTTAAAGATCCTGAATACGTCAAAGAGCTGGTCACGCACCACGTCGGTGGCTATCTAAAAATCGCCCCTGAACACTCAGAAGACAACGTATTGTCAAAAATGATGAAGCCTGGCATGGGCAGCTACGATCAATTCAAAGCGATGTTTGAGCAGTACAGCGCCGAGGCGGGCAAAGAGCAGTACCTCATCCCTTACTTTATCGCCGCGCACCCTGGCACCACCGATGAAGATATGATGAACCTTGCGCTGTGGCTCAAACGCAATGGCTTTCGCGCTGACCAAGTACAGGCGTTTTATCCAAGCCCGATGGCGACCGCGACCACCATGTATCACACCCACAAAGACCCACTACATAAGATCAGCCGTAGTGAAGGTGATATGGATATTGTCAAATCTGGCAAGCAGCGCAAACTGCACAAAGCGTTCCTGCGTTATCATGATCCAAAAAACTGGGCACTACTACGTAAAGCGCTACAAGACATGGGCCGTAGTGATCTGATTGGCAAAAACCGTGGCTGCTTGATTCCGCCATTCAATGCACACTTAGAGGGGCGTGATGCGGCGCAAGACAGCTATCAGTCAGCACGCAAAAAGAACAGTCGCCTAGGAAATGACTCAGTGAAGCGTAGCAACAACTCGTCAAAAAACAACGCTGCAAACCGTGCTGGCACAAGCAAAAATACGGTCGGCAAAAATACCAAGAAAAAAGTCAGCAAAGGCAATTTCCAAACTCAGCATACAGGTCTGCCACCGCGCAAAACCAAATAGCTTGATAAGAAGTAGTTTTAATAATATGAATAGTATAGAAACATGAACTAAACGTAGGCCGTATTAAACTCATAAAAAAAGCACCTATCAGCGCTCAGTTGATGGGTGCTTTTTCTGTCTCACTCATTAGTGAATAAATAGTCAAATGATTATCGTTTATCTTTCAATAGGCTGGCGATGGTAAGTTACATTAGTCAGCGATTGGGTAACGAAGCTAATAGGTAATGAACAATTTCTAACACGGCAATACTTCGTTTTCGCTACTATAAGCCTCATATGCTAAACGCATTATTAAGAACAAGTAAATGACACCAGTAATACTTTGGAGAAAATGATGAATACCATCACTAAAATTGCAACTGCCCTACCTGCACTTGCCTTACTGAGCGCTTGTGCCACGACTACTCCCACCACGCCAGAGACGACTGATACCCCTGCGCCAGAAAAAGTCACTGCCGCTTATGACCGTATGGCAGCAGCCCCATATACCTGTACCGATGGCAGCACCATCATGGCAAAACAGTCTATTAACAAAAAACAAGTCATACTCAATGCCACCTTACCTAAAGTAAAATGGACAGAGCAAAAGCTCGTCTTAAACGGCGATGTAAAAGGCGACGTCGCAAGCTATGTCAACGACTCAAATCCAAAAGCGGTCTATGCGTGGCACATGAAAGGTGACAAAGGAATCTTTGCAATGAAATGGGCAAGCGGTCAAGAATATAAAGTAAACTGCCAACTCTAATCAATCAAAGATAAGCAGCACTCTATCAAAAGTAAAACAGTCGCCCTAGAGTGGCTGTTTTTTATGCGTGTTCTTTATACACATCTTCTCTCTGATGATTATGAATATCATCAGTGCTGGTTTGTTTTGCTAGAGAAGCACACCGAAACCTGTCAAAATAGCCTTTAGCACCAATTAATGATGATCAATAATAAAAAGGATAACCCGATGGCGACGCGTCTGATAACGATGATGGTAATGGCAGCTGCTAGTATGTGGACGCTAACAGGCTGCGATAATAACACCGAAACCCCTAACCAAGCCTCTAAAACAGCGGCGACCGCATCAGACTCGTCAACACCCGCAGCCGATCAGATAGACTGGTCGCTAGTCGATAGCGGGACAAAGCCTGCCGATCCCACCAACTATAAGTATCCATTTGCAATCGACAGTCAAAACGTCCGTGACTATGCAGAGTACTTCGATGTGGACGCGGCGACAGCGCAGCACAACCTCACTATCAGTATGGCAAGTAACGAAGCGCTATCCAAAGCCTTGGATCAGCTGAGCGAAACCTATGTCTCACATGAGCTGACCGATGGTAACGAGATGACACTGGTCATTCATACCACACCCAATGTCGCTGCCAGTCGCTATGACTATGTGTTATCAGACGACTTTGCCAAAGGGTTGATATTACCTATCGTAATCAAACCTGATGGCAAAAAAGGGGATGCTAAGGCGCATGGGGAAATGACGGAGTAGTGTGGATAGTAATTTCCATAGAATAGCAGCATAGATGTTAACCCATGCTGCTATCCTACTTGAGCCTTCAATTAGAAATTTGATTTATTTATACCATTCCTGCTTTATAGCTTCAAAATCTAAACCCCTCCACTCTTCCTTCCATAGCTTCCAGTATGGAATATCATTCGATGAAGGAGGATTTATACATTTATTAATCTGAATAATTGAAGGAAGAACAACTGAATCCCCTATCAATAACCCTTCACCTGCTTTAAAAGCAGGCATCATATTTATCAAATTACCCAGTGTATCGGGTAATAATTTTTTCACATAGCTCTGATCATTAGGATTAGTTAACCTCATTGCGATAAAATTATTACATTGTGAAAAAATAGTTTCAGATATTTCAGATGGTCTTTGACTAGCTAAAAGTAGAGAAATACCATATTTTCTACCTTCTTTTGCGATTCTCTCTATTGATTGCTTAGATGCGCGAAATTTAACTAAGTCACTTTTTGGAACATACTTATGTGCCTCTTCGTAAACCAACAAAATTGGAACATCATTGTTAATAGTTTCATTAGGATTTATATCGCATCTTAGACGCTTATAAATATACCCATACTCAAATATAATTCTAGAGATTAGAGAGACCGTAACGCTAAGAACTTCAAAAGGAACACCACTTAAATCAAGAACTGTTACATTCGAAATACTATCTCCAGAACAACCCATTAACTGTTTTAAAGTTTCTTCGAAGGTTATTTCTCTCGATTTTTTTCCTAAAAGAAAATCCAATCTTTTATCATTTATCTTGCTTTCCAGTCTATTCAAAAAATTTATTAGCTTTCCATTCAGTGTTCCACTAGCAGTAGTAGTAACACATTTAACATCATCATTAAAAAGTTCGAATTCTGTAGACTCTGAAAAATCAAATGAGTTTCCATCAGGTTTTTTCCAAATTATCCTATGGTCTTTACCTTTTCCTTCATCATTCCTATTTCTAATATAATTCAGCACTTGGTCTAAGTTAAAAAAAGATGGGAAATCATAGTGTATTTTAGCTTTTTTCAAAGGATCGCCACAATGAAATTTTCTGTTATTCACGACTGCCTGTTTAAAAACATTACGTTGGTTGTGATCGTTAGCCTCTGTGTCCAAGAAAAGATCTTCTAACTCATCACTATTAAGCATCCAGTAAGGTAAAACCAAGCTTCCTATATCTAAGACATTTGCATTAGGAAATGCAGATTTATATTCAGAATGAACGTCAAAAACAATTATTTGAGAATTATTTAGTTCAAAATCTCCGCTTTTTTGAGAAATAGCTTTTTGAAGTATTGTAGATACTGTATGAGACTTTCCTGATCCTGTTGAACCAACTATAGCGATATGTTTATTGAAAAACTTATTACCATCTACAGGTACACTTATATTTGGATTTGAGGACAATTTAGAGAAACAAAAATTACTTTCTATTTCCACAGAATTTTCATATATTTTTTTGATATCTTCAACAGTAGCAGGTTCAACTTTTTTTGGTGGAATAGCTATTGAATCTCCACCACGAATAAACTTATCATCTTTGATGATACCTAATGGATGAGCTTCTAACAAGTAACTGCGTCTACCATCATCAGTTATTTCAATTGAGAAATTTTCAATGATACCAATGAGTACTACATTCTCATTATCGGAGATTCTTAGGTAGGAACCGACTTTAAGAGATTCATCAGCCAAACTAAATGCTTTTAAGTCATCTACAGAAATCTTTACTTTATCTGGAGATACTGCAATAACTTCAGCGTTTAATTTTTCAATAGTATTAATACCTGCTATACTCATCAGATGACTTCCTTAATATCGCTAATTTCCTTTATTTCAATTTTAATATGTTTTATATTATTATTTTTATGATAGAAAAATGGTTGCTGTAAATAGAATTGATAGATATGCACTATTTTATTACTAGCTTCTACCATAGCCTCTAAGTCTTTACTATTATTCAAAAATTTTATATGTATTGGATTTTCGTAGCTAATAGGTTTTAGCATTGAGTATGTTGAAAATTCAGCTCCTTGAAAGTCATAACCATCAATACATAATTTTCCTGAATTTCTCAAATATTCTTTTATTTCAATAACTTCTGTTTCATTCAGTTTGCTTATAAAAATAAACGGACAAAACCTTTCAGGTGTTCTTTTAGTTACCTTGCTATATTTACTAGATATAACTAATATCAAATCTATTAACTCTGATCTATTATATTTATCAATATCAACTTCAATTAGGAAAAATCTATTAAAGCACTCAACATTAAGACTCGAAAAAAATTTATTTCTTAAGTTTCTTAGATGCTTCTCCCTTCCTTTTAGCTGAATAAACCACTTATTGAATATCACTTGTTTTTTATTAATATTTTCTAGAAAACTTAATTTTGAAGTCTTTCTATTATCGATCTTGGATTCTATAGATAGTTTCTTTATTTCGTTTAAAGCATTATTGTAGTAATAATGCTCAGCTTCAAAAATATCACAGTCAAATATCTCTATCAGCTTTTTAAAGATTATTTCTAATTGATGGGTATACTCAGAAGCATCAATATCAATGTCTAAAATTGAAATGAATTGCTCGAGTTCATTATCTTTAGCTCGAAGTATTTCATGATGTTTATACTCAACCTTATCTTTTTGGTGAGTAAGGAATGTAGACTTAAGAAAGTCTACACTAATTGGCTCTATCAGCTTATCCTGTCCAGATTTATAGTAACCATAAATTTTGTACCTAATTTCTTGGCTACCATTTCTTTTTCGCTCAATAAAATCTTTTAGCATCAATTGAATAGGTTTAGAAATAACTGAATGATTATATTCAGTTATTTCATAATACTTACATTGTATAGCAGTTGTTTCATCTGCTGTTTCGATATCAAGATCCTCTATTGCTTCGACAGTTAGACTATTTCTTATATTTTCCTGATTAAGAATTTGAAGAATGGTATAGTCAAACTGATAAAAATAACCTTTGATTGTATGAATAGCACTTCTATCACTCACTTTAGCTTCCTATCAAATTTAATCTATAATCCATGTAAGTAAATATACCTTACTCTTAGTATACTATGCGAATAAATGTTTATTAAATACATCTTAGTTAATATAGCTTCATTAGTAAACTAAATTCTACTTACCTTATTCCCCAACCATCACCAAAAACTCATCTTCACTCACCACTTTTACGCCTAGCTTTTCAGCTTTGGTCAGTTTTGAGCCTGCTTTGTCCCCTGCCAGTAGCGCGCTGGTCTTGGCCGAGATACTACCGGAAACTTTGGCACCGAGCGCTTGCAGCTTGGCTTTGGCTTCATCACGTGCCATGCTCGCAAGCGTGCCGGTGATGACCCACGTCTGCCCATCGAGTGGTAGCCCTTCTGAGGCGACCTGCTCGACCTTATCCCAATGCACGCCTACCTCGCGTAGCGCGGTGATGACCTCGATATTGTGCGGCGCGCGGAAGAACTCATAGGTCAGCTCAGCGGTAATTTCGCCGACATCGGGCGTTTTTATCAAGGTTTCAATATCGGCAGTCATTAAAGCGTCAAGATCACTAAATTGCTGCGCAAAGTTCTGTGCTGTGCCTTCACCCACACCGCGAATACCCAGCGCATAGATAAAGCGCGCCAATGTCGTGTGCTTGCTGGCTTCGATAGCATTAATGATATTCTGGACCGATTTTTCACCCAGTTTTTCAAAGGTGACCATCTCATCCGCATGATTGTGCAACTGATAGATATCAGCAACCGTTTTGATAAGGCCATGCTCAAAGAAGCTAATCAGCCAGCGCTCACCAAGCCCATCAATATCCATAGCACGACGTGAGACAAAGTGAATCAGCGCCTCAGTCTGCTGCGCTGGGCAATACAGTCCGCCTGTGCAGCGTGCCAATGCCTCATCTTCTGGTAGGATGACAGGCGAATCACAGACAGGACAAGTCGAAGGTAGGGTCACAGGTTCAGAGTCGGCTGGGCGCTGCTCGTGCCAAACGCGGGTGACCTTGGGGATGACATCACCTGCACGGTGCACGCTAACCATATCGCCTGCGCGCACGTCCAGACGCTGAATCTCACCAAAGTTATGCAAGGTGACATTGCTGACAGTGACGCCGCCGACTTTGACGGGTTCGAGCTTACCGACTGGGGTGATTTGCCCTGTCCGTCCGACTTGCCATTCGATATCGTTGAGACGCGTCATGACGGTTTCAGCAGGAAATTTATAGGCCGTCGCCCAGCGCGGCTCACGGGATAAAAAGCCGAGCTGCTGCTGCAAGGCAAGGCTATTCACCTTAATCACCATACCATCGATTTCAAATGGCAAATCGGCACGACTTTCTATCACTGACTCATAATAAGTCTGGGCAGCGCGTGGATTGGCGACCACTTCTACAGCGCTGACGGTGAAGCCAAGCTCGGTGAGCCATGCCAGCGCCCCTGACTGGGTGTCTATACTTTCAGGCAGTCCTTGATTGACCGAATAGCCATAAAATGCGAGTGGACGACTAGCGGCTATGGCGGGATCAAGCTGACGTAAGCTACCAGCAGCGGCATTGCGTGGATTGGCAAAGGTTTTACCTTCGCTCGCCTCGCTAAGTCGATTGAGACGCTCAAACCCTGCTTTTGGCATCAGCACTTCACCGCGCACTTCTAACAGCTCGATATCAGCCGCATCGGCGATCCATAGTGGTAAATTGCGAATGGTTTTGGCATTTTGGGTAATGTCCTCACCCGTCTGCCCATCACCGCGCGTGACCGCTTGGACAAATTTGCCATGCTCATATTTTAATGAAACGGCCAATCCATCAAGCTTTAGCTCCATCTCGTATTCAGGGTTTTGCTGCGAGTCGCTCAGGCGATCATTGACGCGGCGCATAAAATCGCGCAAATCATCATATTCAAAAACATTACCCAAGGACAACATTGGAATATCATGCGTGACTTGGGTAAAGGCCGATAGCGGCATATCGCCGACTTGATTGATTGGGCTATCTGGCTGCACTAAGTCCGGATATTCTTCTTCAATCTCAAGCAACGAGCGGCGCAATTGATCGTATTCACTGTCTTCTAAGATTGGATTATCTAGCACATAGTAGGCGTAGTTGTGCCGTTTGATAGACTCGATAAGCGTGCGCATTTGCGAGACAATTTCTGCATTATTATTGGTGCCGTCATTGGCCGAACTGGCTATATTAGATGTTGCACTTTGCACTTGAGCAGATAGGTTTTTAGAATTATTTGATAAGGTAGCGTCAGTCATAGTCGGGGTCTTTTTTGTCATTCAAGATGACGATATGATAACAAGTTTACAGGATACTCGGATATAGCCAATCCTATATAAATCAGCTACTGTGTCAGGCTCGCTCAGTCTACTATGTGTAGTACTTTCCCCCGCCTTCCTTGTATCTAAATTATCTTGAACCGACTCTAAATTTTTTCAGAAACTATAGCCCATTAAAAAAGGCAAATAACATGAATCGCTATTTGCCTTTTTAACACTCTATAATTGTTTTTAGCAGTTGATTTACTTAGCCTTCGAGCTATTCGCCTTTAAGCTTTTAGCCTTCATAATCACGAACTTGATTACGTAGCTGCTGCTTGTATTCAGACGTGATTGGTTGGTTCTCTTCATCGAGCATAATCGCGTCAAGATCGCTTGCCATCATATAAGCAATGCTCATCATGCTATCGAAGCTGCGCACGGCTTGAGGATGTGGCAATGATAAAAACATAACGATGCCGTTATACGTGTTGGTCGCGACACTATGCGGATCAAAGGGCGCGATACCACTGTCGGTGATACCCATCATACTAAACCACAGCATACCCGTGCCGTCTTTTTGCTCGTAGCGATGGAACATATTCATCGCGCCATAGCGTAGACCATATTTATCAATCAATGCTAGCAGATCATGACCACGGATAATCGCGGTTGGACGATCGCGATATTGGTGCGGCAAGATGGTGATATTGATGTTGTCTTTGGCATTGATCAAGGGGCCGTTTTGCGCATCATCGCCTGACTCTGATAAATGCTGATCCAGTATCGGGCTGTTGTTGTCGAAGCTTGGCTCTTCTGCCGTGTCAATCGATGGCATCAAGCTATCTGTTGCCGACATGAGGCTAGAGAATGCATCAGGCTCTTGCTCGATATGCATCTGCTCAGCCGCCTCTAAAAACTCAGCGTTATCAGCGCGACGTTGCTCTTCTTGCCAGCGCGCATAGTCCTCATTGTCGACGACGTCATGATCTTCATCTGCCATAGTGTCACGCTCAGCAGTCAGCTGGGCATCAACGTTGGTATGAGTCTGCGTCAATGGCTCTTCTTCAACGACCGCATTCAGATAAGTGCGGTCAGGGCCAATGCTCGTCTCGCCAGCAACCGTATCATCAAAGTCTGGCTGATCAACGATATTGCGCTCATGACGCGGTATGATGGGAATACCGTTTTTATCATAATTGACCGCAGCAGCTTCAGCACCATTACGGCGCTTAAAACTGCGAATGACCATAAACAGCCCTGCGAGCACGATAAACGCGGCAATGGCAATCAATACAAACTGAATAGCGGTCATGATAAATACATCCTAGTATATATAACAAAAGGGAATACACAAACGAGCATAAATGGCAATATTCTAGCATGGCTGACCCATGTCGTCACCACATTGTGTACTTTATAACCAGTATGCTGGACTGAGGTCAAGCTTATTTGTATTTATGCCGATGGATTGATTATATTTGCATCGCTTTGATTCTCATAGCGCTTTTAATTTTGGCTTTTTTGGTCTTAGCTCTCTACATAACGCGCGGCTTCATCAAGCGACACACTGACTAGGGTAGAAATACCTGCGCTTGGCATGGTGATGCCTTTTAGCTCATCGGCAATCTGCATCGTGAGTTTATTATGACTGATAAAGATAAACTGCAAGTCATCTGCCAACTCATGAATGAGGCTAGTAAAACGCGCAACATTGGCATCATCGAGCGGCGCATCGACCTCATCAAGCACACAAAACGGTGCGGGATGCTGCTTAAATATCGCAAAAATCAAACTCAATGCGGTCAGCGTTTTTTCACCGCCAGAGAGTACGGCTAGGCGGCTATTGCGCTTGCCTTTTGGCTGCGCCATCAAGGTAAGCCCTGCCCGCCATTGCTCCGACTTTGGCGTATTGGCTGGCATCTCGTCTGTGTTCAGTGTCAGACTGGCTTGCCCGCCGCCAAATACTTTAGCAAACAAATTGGCCAGCTCATTATTGACCGCATCGAGCGTCTGCATAAATAGCGTCTTGGTCGTCTCATCGATCGAAGCAATCGCTTCAGTCAATGTCTGCATACTGGCGGCGATATCAGTGGTCTGCTGCGCAAGTGGCTCCAAGCGCTCATTGACCTCGGCCAACTCCGCGACAGCAGCAAGATTGACAGCGCCAATCTTACTTAATTGCTGCGCAAGCTTGGCGCGCTCGGACGCAAGCTCAGCGATTTTGTCTGGGCGCACACGGCGATCATGAGCGATAAAGTCTGCCAGCAAGTTTGAGACACTCATGGTTTGTTGAGGCTGTTCTGCTTTCGTTTTGTACTTCTCACTCACTTGAGTATAAGCATCTAGAGCGCTTTGTGTATGTGAACTGGCATCCTCCAAACGCGCGGCACTTAATGCTAACTCAGTTGCATGCTGTGCAAGTTCGCTTTGCTGCTTCTGCAAGGTATTTTGCAACGTATCAAATGCCGTCTGCTGCTCAGCATACGCTTGTTTTAGTGCCGTGAGCGCGCTATCACGCTCACTCAATAACGCTTGCTGCTCATCACGCGTTGTCTGTGCGCTATGCAATGCGGCTTGCAACGTTGGTAATGTGCTCTGCTGCTTATCATGGCGCGCCTGTAGACTCTGCTCATTCTCTAATGACTTGTCATATTGCTCGGTTGCACGAGCCAGACTGCTAACGCTATGCTCTAGGCGCATCTCATGCTGCTGAATACGTAGCTGCAGTGCCTGCCAAGCCTCATCATCGGCTTGACGTGCGCGGTGTAGCTCGCTGCGCTCAGATTGTAATTGCTGATTGGTCGCTCGTGCTTCTACTATTTGCGGCGTGAGTGTGGCGATCTCGCGTTCGATATCCTGCTGCTCATGAAGAAGTGTCTGCGCCTCATGCGCAAGCTCTTGCTTTTCTTGCTCAAGCGTCACTTTGTCAGCATTTAGGCGTTGGCTGTCTGCTTGCAAGCGCTCAGCGTTGGCGCGATCGGTCGTCAGTTGCTGCTGGTATTTATGCTTATCACGGGTTAATTGCTCAGCTTGGGCGCGCGTTTCTTCCAAACTGACTATCAACGCATCATAATCGCGCTGGTGTTTTGCGATGGATTTTTGCTGATTGTCGATGCTCAACTCTAGCTCACCGAGCAGGTCCTCTAGCGTTTGCAAACGCGTGCGCTGCGCCAAACGCTGGGTGAGAAACTGACTGCTGCCCTCGCTTTGATCGTCTTGCGCGCCCGCAAGCTTACTCAAATTAAGCGTGCCTTGACAACTAATGACCCAACCATCAGCAGTCAGTAGAAGCGCTGATGACGGTAATGACTTTAAGACATCGGCAAACACGTTAATATCATGCTCACTAGTAGACTCAAACTGCGCTGTGTATAGATAACACTGCTGCCATAGCGCAAGCACAGGCTGCGCAATCAGCTGTGATAATGGCAATACTTTATCAGTTAAGCTCTCTGGCAAATCGCTGATAAAGGCACTGTCTCTGGTTTTATTTTGCTTCGCAGGCAACCATAGGCTATGACCCGTTGCTAGTGTTTTTTCTTTTGTACTGGCTGAGGTGTTTTGTATGGTTTGATAAGTAATTAAATCAGTAATGTCATCTTCAAGTGCTTGCCACGAACTCAAACTATTGGCTTTTTGATCCGCATCATTCACATGGTCAGCACGGCTTGCAATTAATACATGGCTATCTAGCCATAACGCTAAAACACTATCGAGTAGCTGTGCGTGCGCTTGGCCTGTCGCGCTCAGCTCAATCTGTTCACGCAGCGTCGTAATAGCCAATTGCTGCGTATTTACAGCGCCACTATCGGTGTTATTTGTTGCAGCTGCTTTGTTTTGAGAGTTTGATATAGGTTTTGGATGCAATATCTGATGCAAAGTGTCGTATTCACCTGCCAGTAACGCATGACGTTTTTCATCATCGCTCAGCTCGCGTTGCTGCGTGTTCAGTCGCTGCTGCAAATGATGCGCTTGCGGCTGTATCTCAGACAGACGTTCATCCACCCCTTCTTGCTGACGCTCAATCTGCTGTAGCTGTTTGCTCAGCTTAGCGACTTGCTCTTCTAGCACCTGATGCAAGTCTTGCTCGTCCGCTGCCTGACTTGCATCAGCACTGGCACTAACAGCACTGGCAGATGGGGCTATAGACTGCTGTAATTGCTGCCAGAGGTTTTGCCAATTTTGCGCGCGGCGTTGCCACTTATCATCGCTTTGCTGGTGACGCTTTTGTGCTTGGGTATTAATCGCCTGCTGCTGCTCAAGCGTGCGTGCCTTGTCTTGTAGACGCGACAGCTGGTTTTGCGCATCATGCCATGCGCGCTGCAATGGCTGCTCATGACGCTTTTGGTTATCACGCTTGTCGCTCAGCTCAGCGAGCTGTGGGCGTAACGTCTCTAATGCTTGCTGCTGCTCAGCTTGTTCAGCGTTAAGCCGCTCGATATCAGCGAGTGATTGCTCACGCTGCTGCGCTAAGTGAGACAGTTGCTGCTCAATGGCTGCCAGCTGTGCAGTGGCATCACTCAGTTGATGCTCGGCAGTTTGGTAACTCAGCTGCTGCTCGTAATGCGCGCTTTGGGCATCATCTTTGAGCCATTGCTCTTGGTTGATACGGGCGGTGAGCTTGTCTTGTTGCGCTTTTAGCGTGTCATAATCCGCTTGCAATGTCGACACTTCAGCGGCGCTGCGTTCATGTATGATTTTTTGCTGCTGCTGATTGTGCTTGGCTTGGTAGAGCTGCTGAATGGCAAGCTGCTGCTCAATATCAGCCAAGCTTAGTGAGATTTCCTCATAACGCTGCGCGCTCGCTGCCTGTTTGGACAGTGTCTTTTGTTGGCGGAGCAGCTCGCTTTGCATATCGTGCAGACGCGCCAGATTGTCTCTTGTCTTCTCAAGCTTTTTTTGCGTTTCTTCACGCCGCGCCTGATAGCGCGACACCCCAGCCGCTTCTTCGATAAACTCACGCAGCTGCAAAGGACTTGACTCAACAATCCGCCCAATCATACCTTGCTCAATGACCGCATAACTACGCGCGCCCAACCCTGTTCCCAAGAACACGTCGACCACATCGCGGCGGCGACAGCGCGTACCATTGATAAAGTAATCTGAGCGGCCGTCTTTATTGACCTGACGGCGAACGGACAGCTCTTGGTACAAGTTAAGCTCATGGCGAATACCTGTCTGCTCATCTTGGGTATGCTCAAAGGTCAGCTCGACACTCGCCACACTCTTGGCCGCTTTGTCTTGCGTACCAGCAAAGATGACATCGCTCATCGCCCCGCCGCGCAGCTGCTTGGCAGAGGTCTCACCCAGCACCCAGCGTATGGCATCAATCACATTGGATTTGCCGCAGCCGTTTGGCCCGACGATGGCGGTGATACCATGACGAAAAGTAAAGGTCGTTGGGTTGGCAAAAGATTTGAAGCCTGCCAGCTTTAGGGATTTTAAGCGCATGAATAGTCAGTTGATATGGCGAAAACAGGCGGCTATTCTACCTGAAATTGTTGTAAGTTTTTAGGGTTAAACGTCTAAGTGCATAAACGATTTTGACTTCAGGCTTTGATGAAACCCTCGTAATAGTTTTTGCTCCACTTGGCTGACCTCGTTTTCTGCTAAGTAGCGTTGATTGAACGCAATCAATGCTGACCACGTGATACTGGCCACTTGCAGATGATCGACGATGTCTAACAGCTCTGGTCTTAATAGATGCTGATATTTTTTGGGTCTTTTGTGACACAGCGCCAGCTCTCGGTCGGCTAAGCGCTGCTTGTTGTGCTCTAGCTCACTGCCGCCGATGAACAACAACAAAAACTTAGCCCCTTTATCAATAAAGCCTTTATCAAGTAAATGCTCATACATCACGCAGTACTTGAGCAGCTGATCTGGGTTTTTTCGACCATTAAATTTCAATTCATTGGCTACCAGCATATTCGCCTGATGGTTGTAGGCCAAATTGTCCATATACATTGCTTTTAGCTCTGTGCTGGCCTCAAACAATCCACTGTTGCCATGGGTTGACCACGACCCATTTGGCTCAAAGGTGATGAATTGCTGATAAAATGAGTCTAAGTAGACATCACTACATAAACTTAAAAAGATATCGAACTCTTTGTTGAGATACTCTTCAGAAAAAAACATGACACGGCGGGTGGCCTCTCTCGGATGACAGATACCGACCCTTTGGGATGAATAGGTTTCTAATTGCTCCGTGTCATGCATTTTTGCGTTGAGCTTTTTGATAATGGCGTGTTCAATCTCTTCTACACTTTTGCCTGCTAGCTCAGGCTGGGTAGCCCACTCAATGATTTGGCGTACATATTGCTTTTTGGTGATACCAAGAATTTGCTTGGGCTCCCACGCCAAAAACTCTACCATATTGGTAAGACCAGTCGTCCATGATAGCTGATCTTTCAAGTGCCTCACCGAGCCAAAGACACGGCGATATTTTTCTGCTGCTTTCATACTAATAATGTCTCATGGTTTACATACTAGGTTTATTCTATTTAACCTTTCTTCTGCTTTGATTAAAAATACAATCGTAGACGCTGTCATGTGTAGCACATACTGAATAAGGTGTTCAGGAACTTCTATCTCATCATTACCTTTGCCATGACCACTAAGTTTATTTCGAGGTGTACCTATGCTTGAGATAAGCATATTACCTAATGAATTAAAATGATCAGTCCAAAATTTTGGTATCAGTTCATTAGCTAGACAACAATCAATAAGCCTCTTTGAAGTATCTTTTTTGCCATATTCCCAATCATGTTTATCTAGTATGATTTTCATGGTACTTTCAAATGCTTTAAGACAATCTGTTAGAGCGGCATCGTAACGACCATGACGATAATGTTCGTGGGCGTTTAAAAACTCTTCTTGAGCACCTCTGTATGTAGGGTTACTTAATAACTGTAAAGCGGGTTTGACCGCTTCAGCATGAATAAACTCAGAGTCCACTCTAACGATTTGACCGTTTTCATATTGATAACCTACACCGTTTTCAAGAAATCTATGATTTAATTCATTTATAGTGTCATCTAAATTTATGTTGACTTCACGTCTATTTTCTTTAGAGAATTTTGATATTGTTTTCATCATCAGTTCTACTACACTTAATGCCTTTTCCGCACACTCTTCCTCCAAAAAATATTTATAAATACTTTCAAAATAAATAATCAGCCCTTCTACGTTGCTATCATCTTCATTCAACTTAAAAACACCAGTTTCCTTGCATAATATTTTGTAGCAATTTTTTAAGTATTCACGATTTAGGGTTAATTGACTCCAATTAATACCAGATTGATCTTGACCTATTGTTTCGTTCCAAATATGAACAATTTGTATAGTCAATTCCACCTAAAAGTGTTATAAACTAATTATCAAATTCAATTGTTATTATAAAGACCATGACTTACTCACTAGATTTTCGTATGCAAGTACTAAAAAGCTTAGACGAGGGTATGAC
>Ga0207918_100031_pt1 | contig 38634 bp, 34 predicted proteins | sample DeeseametaMP0440_FD_184211 | JGI IMG/M metagenome (GOLD analysis project Ga0207918, IMG submission 184211) | Marine microbial communities from the Deep Atlantic Ocean - MP0440 (SPAdes) | ecosystem: Environmental > Aquatic > Marine > Oceanic | place: East of Rio de Janeiro, Brazil, South Atlantic... | reverse complement strand
AATTCCTCAGCTGTAGCACGACCAGTATGTCCTTGCATATAGTATGCGATGACTTCAAGCTTAAAGTCTAGATCGTAGCGCATAAAAATACCCCATAAGTTGTGTCCAACTTATGGGGGGCAGTTCAATATGCTGGGGCTTTTTCAATGACAGCTCGTTATTTAACCAATTATGACGTTAGCGGGTAAATAACGATAGAGTTTATTTATCACTATTTTTGTCATTCAGCTTACTCTGCTTGGCTTCTTTCTCAGCCGCACCAGAAGCGTCGGTGTCAGTTTTGGCAATCGAATGAGTAGCACTGTCTTGACCAGAGTCAGGGAGACGATTGGGATCAAGCGCTCCTTTTTTATTTTTAGGCGCGTTGCCATTACCATTGGTATTACTGTTACTAGGCGTTTTTGTTTTCGAGGTCGCGGTCGAGTTTGCTGACATCACACCTGTGTTCGCTGTGTTGGTAGCCTCTGTTTTTGGTGCTACTGCCTTATCATCGGCCGCGACTGTCGCAGTATTGGACTTATCTATGGCGCTATTCACATTAGGGGCACTGGCGACGCTTTGCTCAGTATTTTGAGCCGTATTAGTTGGTGCCTCTGGCGCTGGTTTTTGTAGGTTATCGCCGCCCAGCTCTTTTTCTTTACGCTTTTCAGGCGCTTTTGAGCTGGATTCAAAGTTGGCATCGGCGACCATACGCGCTTGTTCTTGCTTTGGTGTCACGTCTACTGGTTTTGGCTGTACTTCATCATCCACGACCAGTGAGATAAGCTTGCGATCACGCGGCACCGTACCGTCGAACTTATCAGTAATGACGTGCAGCTTGCCTTCTTTGTCTATGGTATATAGCGGCACAAACTGCTTGTTATCCGCTTTATACTGCTCAAAGCTATAGCTGTCAGTGATGTTGGTGATTTTGATGCGCGCTTTTTTGGACAGCATACTAGCAAGCTTGGTATACGTCACATCTTTGCCAAACAGCCACTGTGAATGGAAGTTTGACTGTTTATCGTCGCGCTCACTTTTGACTTTTTCATCACTGAACTTGAGACGGTATAGCTTACGCTCGCCAAATTCATGACGATAATGAATCTCAGACAAGGTATTCATCTCTTTGTCCATACTCATGGCAAACAGACGCCCAATACCGATCAGATCAAGATGGTGATCAGCGTGATCAGAGATTGGGTTGCCAAAATAAGTACGCAATCCACTCATGCGTGCGCGCGCGATATTGGTATAGTTATTATGCGCGACGATGACATCGAAGCCTTGCTCTTTAAGAGAGGTAGCGATGAGTAGGGCAATCGGGTTTGAACCGACGATAAGAATACCGTTGGTCTCAGGCTCACGTACGCCCAGCAAGTTGCCGACCATCTTTGCGCCCAGACCCTGAATCATTACCGTACCGATGATGACCATAAATACCAATGGTACAAGCAGCTCAACGCCTTGAATATCATACTCTTGCAAACGAATCGCAAACAGGGATGAGATAGCAGCAGCGACGATACCGCGAGGGCCAATCCAGCTGATCATCAGCTTTTCATTGGTTTTGAGGTTGGAGCCGATGGAGGACGCCCATACTGATAATGGACGCGCCACAAACATGACAATAGCAAGGAGCACCAGACCTACAAATCCTACGCTCAATAAACTTGCCAGCTCTACACGAGCGGCCAAAATAATAAATAGCACAGAGATCAGTAGAACGGTTAAAGACTCATTGAACTCTAGAATCGTCTCGCGTGGGAATTTTGGCCAGTTTGCCAAAGCTACACCCAAGACTGTGACAGTCAATAGCCCTGATTCATGCTCTAAGTGATTTGATACCGAAAACAAGACCAAGACGAATGCAAGGGTAAAAACATTGCGCAAAAACTCAGGCACCATATGACGACGCATGAGGAAAGCAAGCAACCAAGCGCCTGCCATACCAAGGGCGGTTGCCAATACGACAATTTTGGCAAATAGCAAGATACTACTGGCTTCACCGCCTGAGATGATATATTCATAGACCAATACCACGGCAATTGCACCGATTGGATCAATGATAATACCTTCCCATTTGAGGATATTAGAGATGGTTTTATTGGGGCGCACGCTACGCAACAGCGGCATAATGACTGTCGGACCGGTCACGCAGACCAGCGCACCAAACAGCAATGCAATCAATGGGTCGACATCGAATAGCAAATAAGTCGACAGCGCCACGATAGCGATGGTGATGAGTACACCAATCGAGACCAGCATTTGCACCACAGTACCATGCTGCTTGATCTCATCAAACTCTAGCGTTAGCGAGCCCTCAAATAGAATAATTGCCACGCCCAAAGAGATAAAGGGGAACATCAGCTCACCTAATACCAAATCAGGGTCAAATACCCCCAGGACTGGTCCGATGATAATGCCAATGAGCAATAAAAATAAAATGGACGGTTGCTTCAAATACCAAGCCAGCCATTGGGCGGCAATGCCAATCCCAACCACGCCGGATAGCAATAGGGCGGTATCCATAAATTAATCCTTTTGTAATCTTGTCATATTTTATATCTATCCATAGCTGCTATAAGATAGTCGCTACCGTTCGTTTATGATCAATTGTTATCATTACTGATTGTATCTGGGTCATCACATTGATAGCCATCATGAATCGCAACATGAGCTTGAGATGATATATACACTATAAAGTAGCAAGGGCAAAAGCATTCTTAGACAAATAACAGTGGTCTAAAAATGCAAAAGATGGAAAACAGGGATGATGATAGCAAGCTTGATAAACGAGTAGTCGATAGCATTTTTACTAATTGACTTTTGTTTGTTTTATGATTTGTTTTGCTTGCTATCATAACATGATTTGATTCATATACATGTATATAGAGCCTGCCACGATATCAGCGCGCAGCCACAAAATTGTACAAAGTCAGTATGAAATAACCATGCCTTGGGTTATCCTGCATTATGGAAATAATGGCAAGATAACGTTTTGTCCATCATACAGTAGCTACGTTGGTCATGCACGCCGTCAAAACAACAATAATATGACGTCAATCAGAGACCGGATATTGGCGCTGAGGGTTTATGTTTACTAAAGCCAACAACCCTGGTTTTGATTAAAATAAATATAAAAACGGGGCTGACATGATCGTTACTATATCAGCCTAGCGATAAAACATATATGAAATCGATGCATAGCACGAATACCATCGTGTAATATGAGTATAACGATAACGATATAGTCAATCCTAAATAAAACAGATACATTATATATCAAGGTGGAACTGGTCTAAATTTTCCTTGCGTGCTGTGCCTACGCTGCTCGATGCTGCGAAAAATTTATCCCAGTCCTACTGTATCGTTTTTATACTGAATTCACTATATAAGCAAATATAAGAACGCTGACCAATAACGATTGGGGTTATGTGCGTCAGGCAAGACGTTATCGAGTACCATCATCTAATTACCAACAATAATAATGACCATTCATATGGAGGACAATATGCCTATCAATATGTTTAAATCACGAACCACTGTCGATATGCGACTTTGGTTACAGCGCAGTGCGCTGGCGCTCGCTGTGAGTACGGCGATGGTGGCTAGTATTAACGTCACCACAATGAGCAATGCACATGCGGCTGTAACCACGGCTGATTTCTCTGGCCTAGTTCAACAAGTGACACCCGCAGTGGCGCGCGTCAACGTCACCAAGACAGTCAGTGAGGCTGAGCTTGCTAAGGCGCAAACGGCTGAAGTGTTGCGGCAGTTTTTTGGCGATCGGGTGCGCATTCCTGATCGAGCAGTCACGCCAGCGATAGAGCATGCTTATGGTACAGGCTTTTTTGTCACATCTAACGGCTACATGCTGACCAATCATCACGTCATCGAGGGCGCTGACAAAATCACCGTCACACTTAATGATAGAACCGAGCTTGATGCAACCTTGATTGGTAGCGACGAGCGCTCAGATGTGGCTGTACTAAAAGTTGAAGGCACTCAGTTCCCCGCGCTACCGATTGGCGACTCAAACAGCTTAAAAGTAGGGGAGCCCGTACTAGCCATTGGTTCACCATTTGGTTTTGATTATTCAGCCTCCGCTGGCATCGTCAGTGCCAAATCACGCAGCTTCTCACGCGAAACCAGTGTGCCGTTTATACAAACCGATGTGGCGCTAAACCCTGGCAACTCAGGTGGCCCTCTATTTAATCAGCGCGGTGAGGTGATTGGTATCAACTCGCGTATCTTTAGTGGGACGGGCGGCTACATGGGGCTATCATTCTCTATCCCAATTGACGCTGCTATGGATATCTATGAGCAATTAAAGACCAGTGGTGAAGTCGCTCGCGCATATTTGGGTATCTATCCGCAAGATATTGACCGTAATCTGGCCGAAGCTTATAAATTGGATAAACCACAAGGCGCTTTGCTGACCCGCGTTTCTCCAGACTCGCCAGCACAAAAAGCAGGTCTAAAACCTGGTGACATTATCTTGCAGTACAATAATGTACAAATCATGCGAGCATCCGACTTATTGAATCTGCTCAACCGAGCAAAGCCAAGCGATCCATTTCGCGCACAGATTCAGCGCAATGGTAAGCAGATGATCATTAGCGGTAAACTTGCTTATGCACCTAATGATGTCAGAGCCCAAAGTGGGGATCAGCAAAGTGATGATGTCCAACTGGGCCTACGTTTGCGCGATTTGACCAAAGATGAACAAGCAGAGATTGCTACAGACAATAAAACGGGGGTGTTGGTCACGACGGTTGATCCGACAGGGTTAGCCGCGCGCTCGGGGATCTTAGCAGGTGATGTCATTACCAATTTTCACCAAAAGCCTATTAAAAAAGTAACGGATTTCTCTGACGCCATCTCATCCCTACCCAAAAAAGGCGTTGTCACGATAGAAATTATTCGACAAGGCATCCCTGCTATTATTGGTCTGCGTATTGAATAGATAAAACCATAAGGAAGTGATTTGGACAGCAGCATACCGAAAAACACCGAAAAGTATAATTGCTCATCATAAATACCGCTCGCTATAAGAGATACGCAAACGGATATTGCATCAGTCTGCAAATAATGTATTTCAATATTCGTCAGCAGCGGTATAGGCACGCGAGGCCTGCCTTTTCGCTTATATCGTCCCACCATCGATGTGTTGACCATTCGCTAGTATTGGCAAAACCATTCAGCAGTGTTGATACGTTGCTGAGTGCTTTAGTTATCGGTATATTATTAATAAAGACTTGAAGCAATATTTATTGTTTCTAGCAATAAAAAAAGCTTTTTTCGTCTTTGATTTGTGCTTGAATCATCAATTGATTGATAGCGGTCAAATCAAAATATGCTACACTAGCAGGCGTTTTTATTATTATATTTTATGGCGCAACAGGTATTTGCGGTCACTGGCATCGATAATGCCAATACTCACTTTAATACGCAGTAATTTATAATGTAAACGTTATGATAATAAATAAAATTTCAGCATTAACATCAAGCAAGGGTTGGTCATTAGCGTTTATCAACGTATATAAATTTTTGGCACTTGCAAACGACCTATCATGTGACAGCTTTGATAAAAGCTAGGATAATACAGTAAGGCACGGTTATGAGCACAGCATACGACGAGATCAAAACCCGATTACAAGGCTCAATGGTAGCCTTGGTAACGCCCATGCACCCTGACGGTACAGTTGATTATAAACGTCTGGCTGACCTCATAGACTGGCAGATCGAGCAGGGCACGCATTGCCTCGTTGCTGTCGGCACCACTGGCGAGTCGGCAACCCTATCGATGCAAGAGCATAGCGATGTCATTCGCTATTTTGTCCAGCATGTTAAAGGTCGCGTACCAGTCATCGCAGGTACTGGTGCAAACAACACCATAGAAGCGATTAAACTGACTCAAGACGCAGCAGATGCTGGTGCAGACTGTGCGTTATTGGTTGCCCCTTATTACAATAAGCCGCCACAAGAAGGCTTGTTTCAGCATTATCAAGCCATTGCTAAAGCCGTCAATATTCCTCAGATGCTCTATAATGTACCGGGTCGCACGGTCGTCGATATCGCCCAAGAGACCGTCGAGCGCTTATGTGATATCGACAATATCGTTGCTATCAAAGATGCGACAGGCTCTGTTGGTCGCGGTGAGCAATTGATTAAAGCTGTTGGTGACAGAATAGTCGTATTGTCTGGTGATGATGGTACAGCGCTTGATTTACTAAAAGTAGGTGGTAAAGGCAATATCTCGGTGACTGCCAACGTGGCGCCAAAAGCCATGAGCGAGACTTTCGCTGCTGGCTTGCGTGGTGATTTTGAAACGGCTAGTCAGATTCATGACGTAGTCAAACATCTACATCGTGACTTATTCATCGAGTCAAGTCCTATTCCAGCTAAGTATGCGCTACATAAAATGGGCATGATCGATAAAGGGATACGCTTACCACTCGTTTGGTTGGCAGAGCAACATCATGCGACTATTGATGAAGCGTTGGTTCGAGCAAACATACTATAACCTGATCTTCAGCGATTTAAGACTTGTTGCTTGACGATTAATATTCAAGAGAGCAACAAGTCAACTTATCATGATAAGCCAATCGCCTAAATGAGCAATAACTGCTAACTCAGAGAGACAACATGATGACAGTATCATCAAAAACAATATCATCAAAAACAGTATCATCAAAAACGACAAAACTACTTCCTGCAATGCTGACCTTAGTTTTGGGTAGTACGTTGGTATTGAGCGGCTGCCAAGCGACCAAGAGCTTGCTTGGAAAGCGCGACAATGGCAGCTTAGACTATCAACAAAGCAAAAAGCTTGCACCGATAGAGCTGCCGGCTGCTCAAGAAACAGCGCCTTTCGTGCCTTTGTACCCAACACCGAATGTGGGCGCGAACACGCTTAAACTACAGAATGAGTCAGGTAATCAGTATCAGTTACCAAAGCCTCAGCGTGCTGTTAGTAGCCCTTCAAACTAATTTCTTTCTTCATTTGTACCGCCGATTTTTATGATTATTGATTAAAATAATATCGATATTGTAATAAGAGTCAGCGGTCGCTGCGCGTTTTTACCACATAAGCTTGAACGAACAGGAACCCCCATAATGCAAAAGCAACAACTGCTGTATAAAGGCAAAGCCAAATCTGTCTACGAAACAGAAGACAATGATCTTCTGATTTTACACTTCCGTGATGATACCTCAGCGCTTGATGGTAAGCGTATCGAACAATTGGCACGTAAAGGCGTGGTAAATAACCGCTTTAATGCTTTTATCATGCAAAAATTGTCTGATGCTGGCATCGAGACGCATTTTGAAAAGCAATTGTCTGACGACGAAGTATTGGTCAAGCGCTTGGATATGATTCCTGTAGAGTGTGTGGTGCGTAATTTTGCCGCTGGTAGTTTGGTACGTCGTTTGGGCTTAGAAGAAGGGCAAGCATTGACGCCGCCAACGTATGAGCTTTTTTATAAAGATGATGCGCTAGGTGATCCGATGGTCAATGAGTCGCTCTCTGTATCTCTTGGCTGGGCAACCAAAGAACAATTGGCTAAGATGGAAGAGCTGACCTATCAAGTCAACGATGTACTCAAAGCATTGTTTGATGCGGGTGATTTAATTTTAGTTGATTTCAAACTAGAGTTTGGCGTATTCCACGACCGTATCGTATTGGGTGATGAGTTCTCACCAGATGGCTGCCGTATCTGGGATAAGAACACCAAGAAGAAACTTGATAAAGACCGTTTCCGTCAGTCATTAGGTGATGTGATTGAAGCTTATGAAGAAGTGGCTGATCGTATTGGTGTGCCACTAAAATAAGCATTCGATAGGTAGTATAAAATAAAAAACTGAGCCATGTGCTCAGTTTTTTTATGGCATTATATTTGTGATGGTTCCTTAGTGAGGACTTGAATATTTGGCTGTAGGATGATGGTATCAACGTTTTAACTTGCTGAGATAGTCACAGTGTACTTACCATACATATTCTATTAGTGATCGGTGCGCTATACAGGCATCGAACTGTTAGAAACCTTTCGTCCAGTGTACATAAAGCAATCAAGCCGTTTGTTTTTAATCAATATTTAGGGAATTTAGATATGAAAATAGATGATGAAAATCAAGCATATAGGATTTTTGCAAATGGTCTTATGGCTCATTTAGGTAACGAGTATTGGAAGCAAATGTCTAATCATGTCGATATCTATGAGGGAATGACACAGTCTTCTAAGGTTATAATTACTATCAAGGGAGATAAGATAGATGAATATAGAGAACTATCTAACGAACTGCTTTTCCTTGAACATGAGGCCTCATTATTTCTCAGAAACCATATTTTTAACCTTACAGGAGAAAAAATATGGGGCTTAACCTTTAATCTATACCCTAATGGTAAGTTTGAAATAGAGTATGACTACGATAAATCAAAAGATTATGAAGAAACTAATGAAGTTATCACTGGAGGTGAAATAAATTGGACTTTTAAAAGTGATAGTCTAAAGTCATGAATAGTAATTGGAGCCTTTCCCAAACTCTGTGTAACTGCTTATAATCCATTAACCGGAGAATAAGCAATGACTACTCAATCTGACATTAAAAAACTGGCCGAGCAAATGGCTGGTAGCATGAACAGCTTCGATGACATCAAAGACTTTCAAAAGCAGCTCATGCAGTCGTTTATCGACACTGCCTTAGAAGCTGAGATGGAAGACCATCTTGGATACCCCAAGCATGAAAAAGCAGACAAGCCTAATAAGCGCAATGGACACACTAAAAAAACCGTCCGCAGTGATACAGGCGATCTTGAAATCTCTACCCCAAGAGACCGTGATAGCAGCTTTGATCCTGTACTCGTTAGTAAGCATCAAACCCGTATTAGTGGTCTTGATGACAAGATCATATTCCTTTACGCCAAGGGTCAAACCACCACCGAAATTGTAGAGAGCATTAAAGAGCTCTACGATGTCGACATCTCAAGCTCTCTTGTCTCAAGAGTCACCGACAACATATTAGAGGACATCACTGCTTGGCAGAACCGGCCACTGAGCAGTATCTATCCTATCGTCTACTTAGACTGCATTGTCGTTAAAGTACGTCAAGACAAGCAGATCATCAACAAGGCAATCTATCTGGCACTAGGCGTGGGACTTGATGGTAAAAAAGAGCTGCTTGGTATGTGGTTATCAGAGAATGAAGGCGCTAAGTTCTGGCTTGGTGTTCTTACCGAGCTACAAAACCGTGGCGTACAAGACATCTTAATCGCTTGTGTCGATGGTCTAAAGGGCTTCCCTGATGCCATTAACACCGTCTATCCAAAGGCACAGGTTCAGCTGTGTATCGTACACATGGCGCGCTATTCAATGAAGTTTGTGCCGTGGACAGATAAGAAGGCCGTAGCGGCTGATTTAAAGGCCATCTACGGCGCTGATACCCTTGAGATGGCAGAGGCCAACCTTGAGCACTTTGATGAGACTTGGGGCACAGAGTACCCGCATGTCATCAAGTCTTGGCGCAATAATTGGGAGGGCTTAACGGTGTTCTTTGGCTACCCTAAAGACATTAGAAAAGTCATATATACCACCAATGCTATTGAGTCGCTAAACAGTGTGATTCGGACAGCGGTGAATAAGCGTAAGGTGTTCCCGTCTGATCAGGCAGCGTTTAAAGTGGTGTACTTAGCCACCCAGCAGGCATCCAAAAAATGGTCGATGCCAATCCGTAACTGGACGTCTGCCCTTAATCGTTTTATGATTATGTTTGATGACCGTATCAGTAAGCATTTAATCTAAATGGCAGTTACACAGAATTCGGGATGGTCTCAGTAATTGAAAGCATACCCTAACGAAACCAGTTATTTTACACCAAAAACCTATTAACAGACCACTTAAAATAGACTGCTATAATGGAATCACTTATAACAGACTATAATTCCTATCCATTTATCAACAGTATCACCCTTTCAGCCATAGACTTATCACTTAATTCGTATAAAAAATCAAACATAGCGCCAACACTGTACTCCATACCTTATCTGACTTTTATGCTAATTTGTTAGTACTTACTCATATCAATTAGACCATAAAAATAAGAAAAGGTTTCGCTAATGTCTACTGCTTCATCAACTGTTTTAGAGTCTGACTGGTTCACTCGTCCGACCTGTGTGGTCGCTGCTGACTTGATTGGTAAAGTTATATGTCGACAGCTAACCGATAGTGATGGACAGCAAAAAACACTACGTATGCGTATTTCTGAGACCGAAGCCTATATTGGTCAAGACGATCCCGCTTGCCATTCACATGCAGGTACTCGAACAGCGCGCACAGAGATTATGTATGAGCAAGGCGGTGTGTTTTATGTCTATCTGACCTATGGCGTGCATCATATGCTAAATTTGATTAGCGGCTCTATAGAGTCACCTGAATCGGTGCTGATTCGCGCTGGATTTTTGACTGAGGGTAGTGACCGTCTGATTGAAGAGCAACAATTCAGTCCAGATAAGCAATTTACTCACCCCAAGCAGTTTGCAGGGCCAGGTAAACTGACCAAACGCTTGCAGATAACTCGCGATTTATATGGCAAACCTATCTCGCCAGACTCAAGCGTTTGGGTTGAAGATGATGGTTGCCAGCCACCTGTATCAGTGCGTCCGCGTATCGGTATTGATTATGCCGGTGATGCTAAAGACTGGCTGTTACGTTATATATGGACTGATCATCCTTCTTTATCTAAGAACTAGTAGATTGAGATTTAAATCTATTTTGTGAGGTAAGTTCATGTATAAGTTGACGGTTTTTATTCCTGATGAGGCCTTAGAGCAAGTAAAGTCCGCTTTATTTGCCGCTGGTGCTGGGAGTATTGGTAACTACGAGCAGTGCTGTTGGCAAGTGCAAGGAACAGGGCAGTTTATGCCGTTAGCAGGTAGCGCGCCGCATATCGGTAAGCAAGATAGTTTAGAAACGGTCGATGAATGGCGAGTAGAGATGGTCGTCGATGACGCATTTATTACTGCTGCTGTCATCGCGTTAAAAGAGGCGCACCCGTATGAAACGCCAGCGTATGATGTGATAAAAGTCTTGGATTTTTAGTTTTATCTAGAAAAATATTAGCTTGTTGAGTGTAGGAATTCTCACAAAAAAACCAAATAAGCCACTTGATGACTTATTTGGTTATAAATTTTTTGATATTTCAACTGAGTATTAACAGTGAATATCAGACCCTAATAATCGATTAATCCTTTTTAATCTTAATGACATTGTAGCTTGGATAGCCCAGTTCGATTTTACAATCGTCGCGACCACGCTCAGCTTTGACCTTGATTTTACGGTCGCCCTTTTCATATTTAACATCTTTGACACGGTATCCCATGCTGCTAACTTTATTGGCAGCTCGACGCTCGATAGCAGCTAAGTAGACGTTTTTATCCGCTTTTTTATGCTTGTCTTGGTGCTTTTTATGCTCTTTGTTATCTTTGTAGACGTCTCAATAGATATCGTCATATACACTATAGCCGCCAGGTGTGGTGACACAGCCAGTAGTTACCGTTAATAAAGTGGCGACAATACTGCCAGACACTACACTCTTTAGTGTTGAAGATGATAAAGCTTTCATAAAAATGTCCTCATAATCTATTATCGTTGGATAAAGATAGTTTTCTAATATTTCAGTAAAGGGGCGTGTAGAACTGCTCTATTGACAGTAGTGTCAGCGTCATCAGTCTTTTTTAACGTTAATAACGTCTAAATTTGGATAGCTAAGCAATATCTCATACTCCTGCGAGCCGCGTCTGGCCTCAATGTCAAAGACACCACGCTTGTTTTTTTTCTTCAAGATCGATATCTTCGACACGGTAACCCATAGATCTTACTTTATTGATGGCACGGCGCTTGATCGCTGGGTAACGTGACTCTCTTTTAATGCTGTCCTCTATATCACCTTTTTTATAGCGCTTGTCGTTCTTATATTTACCATTATCTTTATGTTTATCTTTTTTATGGCGGTCATTGTCTTTTTGATACTTGTTATCTCCCCAATTGTTCGACCATAATCTTTTATTTGAGCTGATGAGTCTTAGAGAAGGATAAGTATATGTTAGCTCATAGAGCTGATTATTCTTTTTGGCAAAAGCTGTCATTGCGCGATCGCCACGATAGCTATCAGAGCGAATGTCTATGACTTGATAGCCTTTGCGGCGTAAGTCTTGACGGAGCTGCTGGCTGACACGGTTGAAGCTATCGTTCTGCCGATTATTATCACCACGATATATGGGCTGGTTATCATAGCCAGGACCAACGACAGCACAACCGACAGTGGTAACCAATAGAGCAACGATAAAAACAGTAGATATGGTTGTCTTAAAGGAAAACGGTTTTAGAGTTTTCATGATGCAATATCCTATAAGGTTTCAGAGAGCTTGCAATAAGAATGCTTATATAAGTCAAAGGTAGAAGGTTCTAAAATATGTTGATACAGCCATACTCAGATAGGTGTTAAGAGCTACTATCACTAAAAAAACTATTTTTAGAAATGTTTTCTTACATTATCTATCATAGGATACAAAGCTTTATATTAAGTGTCATTTGCGTTAATAAGTTGTAATTATTGAGAATGATTAAATCGTTGTAAGCATATGCTTACATACAATGACGTTTACGCGACTTAACATGAGAGTGAGAGTTAGGCATTATGGTTACACGGCATTAGGGAGTGTGACTTAAGGATTGAGTTAGCCGCATTAAGGATAATGATTCAATTATTAGCATCAGGATGATAATAATAGTTGAAGTAAGGACACATACCCATTGCTGATAGCAGCAGTTAAGATTAGATGCTGTAATAAGGGCAGGATGCCCAGTATCACAATCACTGAATATTTGTGCAAGGATGCATAGAAAGCAGTCGTGATAGGTAACATGGACAGTTAACGATAAAACCGCATAACAATTTATTGCTATGCGGTTTTATCGTGTCTGGGAAATGCTAAACAGTTTTATATAGTATGAGAAACCTCTATCTAAACTATTATCTAACTGACATCATTATCTACCTGACACAAAAAAACCGCATAATTTATCATGCGGCTTTTTATTTTTATAATAGAAACATCTTTTTTTCAAAAAACTTTATTTTATAAAAAAAGTGAATTAGTAATTGTTTTCGCGGCGCCAGTCATCTACTTCGCGCTCAGCATGATCTTGGGCATGACCATAACGCTCTTGTATACGACCAACCAGCTTATCACGGCTACCTTCCACTTGATCTAAATCGTCATCAGTCAGCTCACCCCATTTTTGTTTTACTGAGCCTTTTATTTGTTTCCATTCGCCTTTTAAAGTATTCTTATTCATGATTATATTCCTTTTATCTTGTTTGATTCACTTTCATCAAATAGTCTTTGAGTTTATTGACGATATGAATATCGTTTGTTAGAGCTACTTATTTATTGATTTTCTTATTTTAGTAGTTCACAAGTATTATTGGCTGTTACCAATTATCTTGTGGTATTAAATATAGGACGTTTCAATTCAGCTGTCTGTATACGCTATGTTTATAGTGTTACTTAATTATAGTGAGCGTGCATTATGTGTTATCTGTCAACTCGCTGTAGTAGTAAAGCGTAAATTACGTCTGCCATGCGTAATAAAAATGCTCAAATCAATAATTGTCATTAAGTAAGAATAAGATAAAAAACCAATATTACGTAAAATAAATAGCCTACGAATAAATAGCAGAAACCTAAAAATAGGTCATCTGCTTGTTTATTTTGCAATATAAGATAAGAGCCAGCTTGTTAAGATATAGCCAATCCACTAAAAAAGCGTTACAGCATTAACCTCGCTTGAAGTATGACAGATACATCTGCACTCGGTTGCCTTGTACCACTCTCAAATTGGATCAATTATACTCTGCTAGAGGTTAGCGAGGTAACGCTGGTAACGTTTGGTCAATTTGCTGAGACGGATACGGTCACTAAGTAGTGACAATATTGGCGATACATTTGGTTTAGGCAGCTTTGCTTTACCCGTACGCTGTAGTTGGCGCTTGATGACTGCCATGGTAGCAACGGCACTTAAGGTCTTATCCTTCCACGAATTTGGCTATAGACTTATCGTTTAAATGACTATAACCTTATAGTCGAAACATAATTAGTAAAAGTTATTGTGGGTTTAAAAATGACGAGTCTAAAAATAGTAATCAATATGTGACTATCATCACACTTTTTTAGCACAATAGCACTTCAGGTAAATTACTGGCGTGTTGACATAATCATTTATCGAGTAGGGATACCTCTATATTGAATGCATTAGCGCAAAATACAAACGCCCCCATAGAGTCAAAACGTGAGCAAGCAAAAGCTAGAACGCGGCGTGCCTTATTAAAAAGCGCGTTACGGCTCTATAGTCTAGAAGGTGCTCAGGGCATGAGCATGAATAAAGTGGCTAAAGGGGCAGGTATTGCGCAGCCCAGTTTTTATAATCATTTTGAGAGCTTGGATGCGCTACAGAACGAGCTCAGCGCTCAGTTAAAAGACCACTATCTATCGCCAATGCGGCTGGCATGGGTCAATATGCTAAAAGACTATGACGTGCTGACTAAGGAAGAGTTTAATCAGCAGTGTCAGCAATGTCTGATAATGATTTTTGATTCTACCTTTCAGAATATTGCGCTATTTCAGCACTTACTCGAAGATCGTCCGCGATTCACTGCCGATATAGAGAACCAATCCTCACTCAATAATGGACTGGGTAATCTAGTCGCAGACATACAAGAGGAGTGGACGGAGATATTTATGCAGGGATTACAGCTATCCAATCGTTCTTGTGAACGCAGCGCTGTTAATCTTTGTGTGGATATGGCAGCCGCGCAAGTACATGAGCTGATACTAGGCTGTCATCAGCAGCGCTACTCGAGGGAGCAAGCGATTGCGACATTGAATATCAGCTTTGATACCCTATTTGCCAATTTTTTGCAAGGAAGCAACCATAGCGGCTCATGATATATCTCATGAAAGCTAGGATTTATAAAACATAAAAGGGAGTATGACTATGGGCACTACAGCGGCTAGCGCGACGGACAACGAACAAATCCACTTTAGAACCTGTACTTTATGCGAGGCGATGTGCGGCATCGAGATCAAGCACGATGGCGAAAAAGTCTTATCGATCAAAGGGGATAAAAACGATCCTTTTTCTCAAGGCTACATTTGCCCGAAAGCCACTGCTTTGCAGGATTTGTACGAAGACCCTGATCGTTTGCGAGGGCCTGTCGAGAGAACGGCGGACGGTTGGAAATCGATCAGTTGGATTGAGGCGTTAGATAAAGTCGCTGCAGGTATTCAGTCTGTTCAGCAAAAATATGGTCAAAATGCGTTTGGGGTGTATTTGGGTAACCCGAATGTCCATAACATGGGCGGTATGCTGACTATCAAGCAGCTATTGACCAGCCTAAAGACGCGTAGTCGCTTTTCTGCCACTTCAATTGACCAACTGCCACACCATATCGTCAGCATGCATCTGTTCGGTCATATGCTCCGCATCCCTGTTCCGGATGTGAATCGCACGCAGTATATGCTCATCATCGGCGGTAACCCGCTGGCCTCTAATGGCAGTATCATGACTGCGCCCAACATGCGTCAAAAGCTCAAAGACATCAAAGCACGTGACGGCAAAGTAGTGGTGATCGATCCAAGGCGTACCGAAACCGCAGATATCGCCAGCGAACATCACTTTATTCGTCCAGCGACAGACGTATTATTGCTATTGGCCATGCTCAATGAAATCTACGCGCAAGGCTATGCCAAGGTAGATAGCCGAGTGGCAGGTTTGGCACCAGAGATTGATCGTATTGCATCATTTGCAGAAGGGTTCACCCCTGAGTCGGTGGCAGATATTACAGGTATTACCGCCGCTGAAATCAAACGTATCGTCAAAGAGTTTTGTGAAGCCGAAAGCTCGGTCTGTTACGGCCGTATGGGTATCTCGGTGCAAGAGTTTGGCTTGCTCAGCCAATATCTGTCCATGGTCATCAATATCGTCACAGGACGCTTAGATGAAGTGGGCGGACTCATGTTCCCCAATCCTGCTGTCGATGTGGTCAATAGCTCGGGCCCAGGTTATTTGGGCAAACGCCATAGCCGCGTGAGCAGTCTACCTGACTTTAATGGCGAATATCCAGTGGTTGCGATGGCGGATGAGATGTTAGTCGCAGGAGAAGGGCAGTTAAAAGGCTTTATGAGTGTCGCCGGTAACCCTGTCCTTAGCACGCCAAATGGTGAAAAGCTAGATGAGGCCTTATCAGGGCTTGAGTTTATGGTGTCGCTTGATTACTTTGTGACTGAGACCAGCCGTCATGCCAATATTATCCTGCCGCCCGTCTCGCCACTCGAGCGTGACCATTACGACATTACGTTTAATGGTTTTGCTGTACACAATGTTGCCAAATACTCGCCTGCTTTATTTAGCAAAACAGAGAATGAGAAGCATGACTGGGAGATTTATCTAGAGCTTGCCGATCGCTTGGATAAAGACGCGCCAGAAGCGGTACAAAAAGAGCGTGCCGCGACAAAAGCGTTTGGACCGAAATTCTTACTTGAGCAAGGTCTCAAGTACGGACCTTATAAAGACGTCACGTTGGATGCGCTGATAGACAATCCACACGGTATTGATTTAGGACCACTGCATCGTATGTTGCCGGAGGCGATCAAGCATGCCGATAAGCAAATCAATCTCAATGTTGATTTTTATCAGGCAGATTTGGAACGGATCAAAGAAATGATGCAGCAGTATGATAATCAGGAGATTTTGCTCATCGGACGTCGCCATGTACGTAGCAATAACTCATGGCTGCACAATAGTTATCGATTGGTCAAAGGTAAGTCTCGTTGTACGTTAATGCTGCATCCAGAAACGGCAGCACAGCATGGTATTGAAGACGGACAAGACGTGAGAGTGACCTCTCGCGTAGGCAGTGTGGTTATTGCAGCAGAGGTGACTGATGAGCTGATGCCCGGCGTCGTCAGTATTCCGCATGGCTTTGGTCATGGACGTAAAGGGGTGAAGCAGAAGATTGCGCAAGCGCATGCCGGTGTCAGTGTTAATGACCTAACAGACGATACCTTAATTGATCAGTTGAGTGGTAATGCCGCCGTTAATGGCGTACCTGTGCAATTAGAGGCGTTGGGCGCTAACGCAGACAATGTGGCTAATGCGGTATTAGAAAACTCAATAGATAGTGCAATCGCATAAGTTCAATTTTTTTAAAGTAAAAAGCAGGCGCTTACACGATGTAAGCGCCTGCTTTTTTATGGAGATAGTTTTTTTATAGTGTCTAGAGATTCAGTCAGCTGTTTGTACCCACAAAATCAAAATCAACGTTGGGCGTTTCACCTTGTATCAATAAGCTGATGGCTTTTGCAGAACCGCAAGCATGCGTCCAGCCTAACGTGCCATGTCCTGTATTGAGCCATAGATTGTCAAAAGTGGCTGACGCGTTATGGCTACCATGTTTGACTTGACCGCAATGCGCGCGCCCAATCAAAGGTACGTTTGACGGGGTCATTGGGCGCAGTCCTGTCCAATATTGAACCGAATTTGCGATGATACCTTTTGGAAATAATTGCTGCACTCGGCGCGTAATGGCCTCACAGCGCGTGGCATTTAAGTCTAAATTATAACCATTAAACTCTGCGGTGCCTGCCACTCGCAACTTATCACCCAAACGTGAAGTCACCAGCTTAAACTCATCATCAATCAGGCTGACAAAAGGCGCTAAATGCGGCGCTCGTGGATTGACCGTATAGGTGGCTGAATAGCCCTTTGCTGGAAAGATAGGCACGCGAATATCCAATGGTTTTAACAGAGGAACGCTATAGCTGCCTAGCGCGATCACATGACTATCAGCTGTGAAAGTCTGTGCGTTTTCGCCTTTTGGGCGAATGGTAATACTGTGTACATGACGATGGGTAGAGTCGGTATCGACGTTAAGTGCCAAAATCTCAGTATCATATAAGAACTGTACACCCGTATCAATGCAGCGCTGTGCGAGTCTTTGCGTAAATAGGTGCGCATTACCAGATTCGTCACGGCTGGTGTAGGTTGCACCAGTGAGTTTATGCGCAATCGGATAGAGGGCAGGTTCCAAGTTGACGGCATTATTGATATCAATCACATGGCGCTCACAACCAAGCGCTTGCATGCGCTCAGTGGGTTCAATCGCCGCATCAAACTCAGCTTGGCTGGTATAAAAATGCATGATACCGCGTGTTTGCTGCTCATAATTGATACCGATATCGGCGCGTAGCTGTTGTAAGGCGTCGCGAGAATATAACCCTAAGCGTACCATTTGCACCAGATTGGCATCGGCACGATCAGCGCGGCACTCTTGCAAAAACTGCATCGCCCATTTGAGCTGATCCTTATCCGCACGCAGACGGAATAACAGCGGGGCATCCTCCTTAAACAACCATTTGAGCGCTTTCATCGGGGTGGCAGGATTGGCCCACGGCGTCGCATGAGAGACCGATATTTGACCACCATTGGCAAAAGACGTCTGCATCCCTGCCGCCGATTCGCGTTCGATCACAGTCACATCATAGCCTGCTTGACGTAGATACCATGCGGTGGTCACGCCCACCACGCCTGCTCCGAGTACCGCAATATGTGTCATGGGATTCTCTATGCTCATGTTAATCATGACGGCAGCCGTGTATTAGCTTGCCATCACCGTTGCTGCGCCGCCTATTTGTTTCAGCTTGATTTTACTTTGGGCGCGCAACATCCACCTGTAGTGCGGCTGGCAAGTCCAATATATTCAAATCGCTTTCTGCCAATTGCTCAGGACGAGCAACGACAAGGGCTATAAATCCATTGTCATTTTCCATCGCATTGACCACTTGGATTTTATCGAGTTTGTCGCCTGCCGCGGGGAGTAGTGCGCCTGTGCCTTTGACATAATGCAAAAACGCTTTGGGCGCTGATTTAAAATAAATACGGGCGATGACTTCTTGGCCCAAGTAGCAGCCTTTATCATAGTCCATACCGCCACGCTGATGCAGGCGCAGTTCTTGCGGCTGAAACTCACCTTGAGTCGCCGCGACAATCCAATAGTTACCAGTGGCGATACTGCACGCCATCCAATCCTGCGTGTCTTTAGCGGTATTGTGATCGTCCTTATGGCTAAAGGTTGGTTCGTCTGCTAACACACACGGATAAATCGCGATCGACTCACTGGTATCAAATTTAGAAAACGCGCCAAACTTTTTTAAATGAGCTTGTAAGGCATCTGCACAATCGCTGCTGATGACCACATCATAGTGCTTCTCGGCTTGTTTTTTGATCCAAATACCAAATTCAATACGACCTTTTAAGTTGCAGATTGCAGCGGCTTGATAGCTAAGCCCAAGTTTGGTGACATCACAAGTCAATTGCCCTTGCAAGAATTTTTCGGCATCCTCGCCTTGAATGGTCAACTGCGAAAACTGCGGCAATGCTGAGGGGTTTGGAGATTGTGTCATTGTTATTATCCTTCTGCTTAATAATTAAGATATATAGATGAAATCGAAGCGATAAAAGTTATAGGTGCGCTTTAATATAGACGCTGTTGTTACTGACAGAACGTGTCAGCAAAAATGTCAATAGGGTTAAGAAGAGTACCACAAAAATGGTGTCACAAAAACGTCATCAATAAGTGGGGCGCTCCAGTGTGGGTTAAGCATTAAATTGGGTGTAGTGCGCCATTTTCAACGGTACAAATTGGTTAAAAATGGCGAGTTACGGTACAATGTCCGCTCTACAATAAACCCAACGTCTGATGACTGCCGAGGATATGATGAGCTTACCAAATTGCCCGAAATGTGATGCTGAATATACGTATGAAGATGGTGCGTTACTGGTATGTCCGATGTGCGCTCACGAGTGGACGGCGGCTGAGACGGATGCGGCACAAACGGAAGAGCAAGATGCCGTCATTCGTGATGCGGTTGGCAATGAGTTACAGGACGGCGATGCCGTTACGGTCATTAAAGACCTAAAGGTCAAAGGCTCTTCACTTGTCATTAAAGTTGGAACTAAAGCGAAAAGTATTCGCCTATTGCCAGACGCAACCGATGGTCACGATATTGATTGTAAACTTGACGGTTATGGCCCAATGAAGCTGAAATCTTCTGTCGTCAAAAAAGCGTAAATTGTAAAAATGTCTTGAAAGATTCGATAATAAACAAATATAAGACTGACGACATTTAGAAAATACAGAACTGACAGAATATAAAACCTATAAATAGAGAATAGCTATGAGTACTAAAAACGAACAGCTTTTTGCGCAAGCTCGCAAACATATTCCAGGCGGCGTTAATTCACCCGTCCGTGCCTTTGCAGGGGTCGGCGGTACGCCAATTTTTATGCACCGCGCCAATGGCAGCAAGATTTATGACACCGAAGACAATGCCTATATTGATTATGTGGGTTCTTGGGGCCCAATGATTTTGGGTCACGCGCATCCAAAAGTCATCGACGCTGTCAAACAAGCCGCCGATGATGGTTTGAGCTTTGGAACACCAACGCCGTTTGAAACCACGGTCGCTGATAAAATCTGTGAGCTCGTTCCGAGCGTTGAGATGATTCGCATGACCAGCTCGGGGACTGAGGCGACCATGAGTGCGATTCGTTTGGCACGCGGTTATACTCAGCGTGACAAAATCGTCAAGTTCGAAGGCTGCTATCATGGCCATTCAGACAGTCTGCTTGTCAAAGCAGGCTCAGGCATGCTTGATATCGGTGAACCAACGTCTAAAGGCGTACCAGCCGATTTTGCGAAGCACACGATCACGATTCCTTATAATGATCCGCAAGCGATCAAAGACTGCTTTGAAAAATGGGGCGACGAGATTGCTTGCGTGATTTTAGAGCCGATCGCTGGCAACATGAATATGGTAATCCCAACACAAGAGTTTCATGATACGTTGCGTGCCCAGTGTACGGACAATGGCGCAGTATTGATTTTTGATGAAGTGATGACAGGATTCCGCGTGGGTCTGGGCGGTGCGCAGGCACATTTCGGTATCACGCCTGATTTGACCTGTTTTGGTAAAATCATCGGTGCAGGTCTACCAGTTGGTGCGTTTGGCGGTAAAGAAGAAATCATGTCGTGCATCGCGCCCATTGGTGGCGTTTATCAAGCGGGCACGCTATCAGGTAACCCACTCGCCATGCGTGCCGGTATTGCGATGTTTGAAGACCTAACGGCAGAAGGTTTTTACGAAGACTTAGCTGCCAAAGTCGATCATCTGGTCGATGGCTTCCAAGCGGCGGCGGATAAGCATGGCATCAATCTGCGCACAAATAAATTGGGCGGTATGTTTGGTATGTTCTTTGTCAAAGATGCTGATACCAAAACCCCAAGTAATTTTGATGATGTGACAGAGTGCGATATGGAGGTGTTCAATACCTTCTTCCACGGTATGTTAGATCGCGGTATCTACCTAGCGCCGTCTGCGTATGAAGCAGGCTTTATGTCAATCAAGCACAGCAATGAAGATATCGAGGCATCGATTACTGCTGCTGATGAGATATTTGCAGAGATAACAAAGGGTTAACCCACTCTAAATCTCTCAAATTTTAGACATTTGAAAGATAAACCAGCATTCATAATAAATTATGATGCTGGTTTTTTTGTACGTTTGTCATATTTGTGATCTTTTAGGCTTAAATTGCCACGCAGGACATCGCCATACATACGAAAATCACTAGCAAAACTTTTTAGCGGAAATTTAAGCGAGGCGGGTTTGTTTTTTTCAAAGAAAAAATGCCCGACCCAAGCGCAGGCATATCCTGCTGCGACACCTCTTGCGAGAGGCTTTACCGAGCCAGTTTTGATTGACTTTGCCAATCCTAACAAACCAAAACTGCTACCTGCAAAATGGAGACGGCGACAAGCCATGTTTTGATGCTCGTCTAAATAAAAATCATAAAACGCCTGTTTGGGTGACGCTTCAGTTTTTATCATATCCGTTCTGGTACTGTTATGGGTATTAGCGGTTTCGGTCGCATTTTTTTCGGTTGTTTGATTCATGCGGTTAGCGTCCTTGCTGGCGGGTTTATCGACTATCCATTGTCGGCAGTTTTTAGGTAAATAATTGATGGATTTCGATGTGATTTATACCGATGTAAAAGCAGTAAATAACGGTTTTTTATCACAATATTATGAGCTTTCAATGTAGCAAACCGATATTGCTAACACAAGCGTTAGATGTAGGCTTGGTCATTAGCCTTTGATAGAGTGGTTTTACACTTTTGCTATGATTTTGCGGCGCTTGCGCGTATTTAGGATAAATGCTTTAATGGCAAAATGGCCCAGATTTGTGTGGCGGCTGCTTTTTCTATACCTATGATTTTATATCTATGTCGTACCTGATTTTGTTAAACTACACACTCTCTCTAATACGGTGACAACTTGCCTTATGCCTACTGACTATCTTACAAACCCGCCACTCGGCGATGATGAAATGATGGCAGCCATTGATATTGGTTCCAACAGTTTCCACTTAGCCATTGCCCGTCTTGATCATGGGGAAGTGCGCAAAGTAGTCTCTATGTCTGAAAAGGTACAGCTCGCTGCTGGACTGGATGAGCATAAAATCTTGAGCGAGACAGCTGCACAGCGTGGTCTGGATTGTTTGAGTCGGTTTGTGGCGCGTCTGGATTCTGTACCGCCAGAGCGTATTCGTGTGGTTGCGACCAACGCCTTGCGCCAAGCCAAAAATGCCAATGATTTTATTGCAAAAGCCAATAAGATTTTGCCCAAGCCCATTGAGATTATCGCTGGTCGCGAAGAGGCACGCTTGATTTATTTGGGCGTCTCGCATACCAATGAGAGTAGCGACAAGCGCTTGGTTATTGATATTGGTGGTGGCTCGACGGAATTTATTATCGGTCAAGAGTTTGATCCTTTATTGACTGAAAGCTTACAAATGGGCTGCGTCGCATTCACACAGAAGTACTTTTCTGATGGCCTCATTACCAAAGAGGCTTTTAACAATGCGATTTCAGGCGCGCGCAAGGAAGTACTGGCAATCAATGGTCGTTACCAAAAGACTGGTTGGAGCAGCGTGGTCGGCTCAAGTGGGACGATCAAAGCGGTGCGTAATGTCCTTGTGTCCAAAGGCTGGGCCGATGAGCAAGAACGCATTACTTATAAAGGCGTTAAAAAACTAGAGCGATTGCTGCTTAAGATTGGCAATATTGATGATATCGAGCTAGAAGGCGTCAAAGACCACCGTAAAGCGGTATTTCCGGCAGGTGTGGCAGTGTTGCGTGCGGTGATGAAGGTACTAGGCGTTGAGACCATTACCTACTCAGATGGGGCATTACGTGAAGGCGTGATGTATGACATGCTGGGGCGTTTTGCGAGCGAAGATGTGCGTGACCGCAGTGTGCTCGCGCTTATCAAGCGTTATTCAGGCGACAAAAAGCAAGCCAAGCAAGTGGTAAAAACCAGTCGTAACCTGTTCGAGCAAGTAAAAGATAAGCTTGCCCTAACAAGCGATGACTGTGACTTACTCAGACGTGCCGCGTTTTTGCATGAGATTGGCCTTGCAATCAGTCATAGCAGTTATCATAAGCACAGCGCCTATTTGCTTGAGTATTCTGATATTCCAGGGTTCTCACAAGTGGATCAAAAGCGTATGGCGCAGTTGATGCTCAACCATCGCCGTAAGCTCAAAGCCGATATGTTCGAGCAGACCTGTCAGATCGGGGGAAACCAGCTCGTTTATCTGTGCTTGCTATTGCGTCTTGCGGTACTCGCGCATCATAGCCGTAGTGATTATAAACTGCCAGAATTAGAATTAAAGGTCATCAGTGATAGCGACTGGCAAATCACGGTGGCTGATAGCAGCGAGCATTATGCGTTTTTGGTTGCTGATTTGCGCACAGAGATTGAGCAGTTTGCCAAATGGGGCGTACAGCTTAGTGTGGTAGAGGCGCAAGCAACTGAACCGTTACCATTGTCCGTATCGAGTTAAAGACTAACGTAACAAAAGCAGTGCTGTCGATAATGTCATGCTATATAAGATGTGCTACTATAGCTTCTACTCAGTTTACAACTGTACTTTCATTATCTGAACACCGATAACGATATTATTCTTAAACATAAATACATTAAGTATAATGATTAAAGGGAAGCGTCTATGAGCACTGTCTGGGATAGTGTGCAGCTTGCACGACATGCCAAGCGTCCATTATTTATGGACTATGTTAATCAGCTTTTTACTGAATTTGATGAGTTGCACGGCGATCGTGCTTTTGCCGATGACAAAGCCATTTTGGGCGGTCTGGCACGGTTCAATGATCAACCTGTAATGGTCATCGGTCAGCATCGTGGTCGCAGTACTCGTGAGCGTATCGAGCATAATTTTGGTATGGCCAACCCTGAAGGCTATCGCAAAGTGATTCGCTTGGTCAAAATGGCAGAGCGCTTCAATATTCCTGTGATGACCTTTGTCGATACTCAAGGTGCCTATCCTGGTGTTGGCGCAGAAGAGCGCGGTCAAGCGCAAGCGATTGCAGAGAGTATCGCGGTATTCTCTAGCCTAAAAGTGCCTATCATCGTGACCATTATCGGTGAAGGTGGTTCAGGTGGTGCATTGGCAATTGGCGTTGGCGACAAAGTCAACATGCTGCAAAACAGCATCTATTCGGTCATTTCTCCTGAAGGCTGTGCATCTATCTTATGGAAAACGGCTGAAAAAGCACCAGATGCCAGTGAAGCTCTGAAATTAAATGCCATCAACCTTTACCAGCTAGGTTTGGTTGATGCCGTCATCGATGAAGGTGAGGGCGCACATGTGCAGCCACAACCCGTTATGGAAGCTCTAAAATCACTGATCACTGAGCAGCTTGATGAAATCAGAGATTTGGATCCTCAAGCGCGTTGTGAGCTCCGCTACGAAAAATTAAAGACGTTTAACTCAGAAGTGATGCTGCCTGCTTAATGCAAAGCATGTGCTAAGCTTTTCATATTAGAGACTGAGTCTTAATGCTAAAATAAAACGTGTCATTCAATGGCGCGTTTTTTTATGTCTATTAATTTGCTCATGAATTTATCTATCTAAAACTAAGGCTGATTATGACCAGCAGTGCCATCCTCACGCATCCTATTAGACCAATCAATGATTTGCCAATTGATGAGACATTGGCAGATGCATTATTGGGCAGTATAAATGACTATAGGGAGCAGCTGCATGGTCGTCGCCTATGGCTAGCCTGTAGTGGTGGGCGTGATTCATTGGCGCTTGCAGCGTTATGTGTGCAGCTCTATCGGCAAGGCAGATTGCCATGTTTGCCGCAGCTGTTACATGTTGATCATGGTTTGCAAGCCGATAGTCAGCATTGGGCAACGCATGTCGCGAATTGGGCTAAGATGCAGCAGATACCTTGTCATATCCTAAGAGCACAAGTGACAGGTCGTGATGAGCAAGCCGCGCGGCAAGCCCGCTATAACGCCATGCGTGCGCATATCAACCAAGATGATGTACTGCTACTAGGACATCACGCCGACGACCAAGCCGAAACGGTACTGATGCGATTGATCCAAGGCGCTGGGGTCAATGGTCTATCAGGTATGCAGCCATGGCGAGTACAAACGCAGCATGGACGACGCCATGCATTATGGCGACCTTGGCTTACGGTGAGGCGCGCCACGATTAGTAATTATGCCAAGCGCTTAGCGTTGCCTTATATCGATGACCCGACCAACGAGACGGGTGATAATGTCCGTAGCGGACTGCGCCGCGATATCATGCCAGTACTAGCAACTTATAACCCCAATGTCATTGATAATATTGCTCGCAGTGCGCAGCTATTAGGCGATGCGCAAGCCACTGTCAATGTTCAGGCTGAGCAAGATATGCAGCAGACAGCTGATGAAAGCCTACAGCTACCAGCAGCACAGCGCGTGCTCAATATCGATACATTGCAAGTATTGCCCATTTATCGCCAGCGGCAACTACTGCATCATTGGCTGGGTCAAGATGAGCCATTACCGCCTGCTAAGCAGCTCGTCGATGACGTATGGAATCTTACTCAGCGCAGCGACCATGATCACCAAACTGAGCTGTTTTGGCAAGCTCGTACGCAATCCTATGTTGTTCGCCGCTATCGCCAGCAGCTCTACCGGCTAAGCAATGAATGGTTGTCTTGGTTAGATAGACCACTAATGGTACAAGCGCAGCCATTATCGAGTTTGGATTTGACAACAAATGAATCAGCAGAGAGTGATTTTGCACTACTGACTGTTCGTCGCAGTGAAGACTATATCTGGCAGTTGCAAGTGTATCCAGATGCGCTGGCAAGATTGATAGAATGTCATATAGGCGCACTCAATGCAGTATTAAAGATAAAACCATTAGATCGCAAACAGCGTGTGCAGACGGCATTGGCGACACGTTCACAATCAGGCAAAAAACTGTATCAAACGCTTGGTATTCCATTATGGCTGCGAGAAAGCTTGGTTGTGGTCAGTGTCGTACTCTTAGATAAAGAACACGCTAAAAATGAGATTCCTATCTTATTATTATCGCCTTTTGATAGGTGGATATTGAAAAATGACTTTTCGATCAATACCAAAAATCTAGGTAGTGATATCGACGATGTTTTTAAGAATGTTATAAGCGTAGTTGAGTAGATGAAACAAAACTATAGCGGCTGTTATATCTTGCAATGAGGCTTTCATAAGTGTGCTGCCCATACCTTGAAGTCTTTTTGAATGGCCTTACGAATAAAAAACATATTTGACACCTCAAAATATTTTATAAAAATTATTTCTCAATCTAACAGCTAAACCATGTCATAGTCGATGTCAGTTGCGTGTTTTAACTAGGTTTACTGCCGTTGTAGACGGCAGGAATTTATCAAACGATACTAGGAGCAGTATGATAAACTGAGTGTCGTTTTATATATCAGTATGTTACGTTGAATACTTTTAAATGTTGTGACTAGGAGACAAGTATGTCGGTATTAGATAATAAGAAAATCAGTTTTATTGGTGGCGGAAATATGGCACAAGCGCTTATTAGTGGGCTTGTGAGCTGCGGCATCAAACCAAGTCTAATCACGGTCGCCGATCCTAGCGGCGATATCCGTGAGCAACTAGCGGCTAAAGGTCTAAACACCGTTGACCCAATGGCGGATGCCAAATCTGCTGTGATCGGTGCTGATATCGTGGTACTGGCAGTAAAACCACAAATCATGAAAGTGGTGGTTGGTGCTTTTGCTGATGCATTGGACAATCAGTTGGTCATCTCGGTTGCCGCAGGTCTGTCAACTGACCTATTGTTTAGCATGCTGGGCGGCTATAGTAATATCGTGCGCGCCATGCCAAACACGCCTTCGATGATTCAGATGGGTGCAACCGGTCTCTACGGTACAGATAATATCTCAGCCGAACAAAAAGAGCTGGCAACGGCGGTGATGGAAGCCTCAGGACTGGTCATGTGGGTTGATGATGAAGAACACATGCATGCTGTGACTGCCGTGTCAGGCTCAGCGCCAGCGTACATGTTTTACTTTATCGAATCGATGGTCGATGGCGCAGTGGCATTAGGGCTTGATAAAGAACAAGCCTCAGCACTTGCCATGCAAACCATGCTTGGTGCGGCAAAAATGGCCATGAATAGTGAGGATGCGCCTGCTGAGCTGCGCCGCAAAGTGACGTCTCCAAACGGTACCACTCAAGCCGCTGTTGAGTCTATGCAAGCCAATGAGATTGGCCGCCAAATCGGTGAAGCCATGCAAGCGTGCTATGATCGTAGCCAAGCGCTTAGTGAAGAGATGAGTAAATAGTTATTGATTAGCAATTGAGTAAGCAACGACCCAAAAAGTAGGTCAGGCTCAACAGCTGACCTGTATTGTATGATGATTCGCATCTGATAATGACAGTTGTCATCCTAAAATCTGTCAACAATGTCCCATTGAGTAGCCCTTCATGAACAACATGTTATTTCAAGTTTTTGATCTGGTCACCACATTCGCTATGATGCTGGTGTTTATTCGTTTTATGCTGCAATTTGCAGGGATGGATGCGCGCAACCCGATGATTGCACCTGCCTATAAAGCGACCCATATCGTCGATGTGTTTGGGCGTATCTTCCCAACGGTCGGACAGGGACGTATTAGCATTGCGGCTATCGTCTTAATGTTTTTGATTCGTCTGATTGATATTTCTGGAAAAGCGGCCTTGACGCATCAAGGGATTGCCCCTGTGCCGCTATTTTTCACGGGTACGATCAGCCTAGTGTTAGATTTTTTACGCATGTGTCGCTACTTGGTGATTGGGTCTATTATCGTCAGCTGGATCGTGGTGTTTACCCAATCCCAGCATCCTATTATTGGTATCATCATTCAGCTAGCAGAACCGATTTTGGCACCGTTCCGTCGTATTACGCCAAACTTAGGCATGCTTGATTTATCACCGATGATTGCTTTTTTTGTATTCTATCTGCTTGAGATCTTCATCGGCGGCTTGTCGGCAAACTTTATGCCAATGCTAGGATAATTGGTGTCTCTAAATCACAGAGAATAAATAACGCATCCCATGCCAAAAGGCGCACTATAAAATATAGAGCGCCTTTTTTATGTCTGCTATTGATGAACGTTAATACTTTATGTTGTTACTTTATAAAGACATTAAGAGTGGATAAAGCGATTGGGTATTAATTGCGCCTGAGCATCATCAGGGTGCGGGTCGTCAGCCGCGCGCAATGTCTGGGTAATCCAATTATCTGCGGATTTTACCGCATCAATCAAATCATCTTCCATCGCCAAACGCCCAGCAATAAAGCTGGCAAGCGAACATCCTGAGCCATGAAATTCACCCTCTAAGCGCGGTAAGATGCTCTTATGTACCATCTCGCCCTCTATATATAAATACTGCTCGATATCACCGCTATCAAAATCATGAGAGGTTTTTACCAACACCGCATGAACGCCTTGCGCGCATAGTTTTTTCGCACCACTGTGCAAATCCTGCTCGCCGCTCAGCGCGCGCAGTTCATGCGTATTGGGTGTAATCAAGGTGGCATAGGGTAGCAGCTGCCTAAACGCGCGCACCAGCGTTTTCTCATCGCCCAAGCTGCCACCGCTATTGGCGACTAATACAGGGTCTAATACAAACGGGGTATCAGGGCTTATTATTTGCTCAGCAAACAACTGGGTTAGCATGGCGATATTGTCAGTGGTACCAAGCATACCTGACTTGATGGCTTTGACAGGTAAATCGTCAAGCACCGCAGTGGCCTGTGCTTGCACTAAGGAGGCAGCGCACGCCTCAAAACCAAATACCTGCTGTGAGCTTTGAATCGTGACTGCCGTACAAGCAATGGCAGCATGCGCACCAGATTGACCGATGGCCTCAATGTCCGCTTGTAATCCAGCACCGCCTGAGGGATCCAGTCCAGAAAAACACAGTACGACAGGTCGCATAACCGCTCCTTTTAGGTATTTTATAATCAGTGATAAATACTATAGCCACCTAATGCCAAAAAATCTATCTCAGTCTAGTACCTATAGATTAAGTATAAAGTATCAAAACAAATGAGACTGTTCTGAATCATCAATTTAGCAATGGTATTTTTTTGCAATATGGCGTAATTTTAAGTATTAAAAGGCGAGAAAAGCATTTATATCGATAATTATGAGAAAAGCCTCATTAAATCGGCAGACAACGCTTGCAATTCGTTTTGGCTTTGTTATAATACTCGCCCACGACATAAGACGTATTGCTAGCATCAATACTGTGTTTATTTTTATAAATGTCTTGAATCGTTAGGTGAAGTGGGTGAGTGGCTGAAACCAGTTCCCTGCTAAGGAACCATACGTGTAAGCGTATCGAGGGTTCGAATCCCTCCTTCACCGCCATTTATTCAGTTATTATTAGAGTAGTAACGCAGCATATTGCGTTAAACATTCTTAATAATTAAATCAAAAAATATTTTGTTTTTAATTAAAAAAGATGTTGACACAAGCGATATTATCTATATAATAGCCAACCTAATTTACTGAAATTGTTTTTAACAGATCGGTAAATGATTTGCAAAATACGCGCCTGTAGCTCAGTTGGATAGAGCACTTGGCTACGAACTAAGGGGTCGGGAGTTCGAATCTCTCCAGGCGCACCATTTGCATACTAGCTTACCTTTTTAAAGTTTAAGCAAAACCTAAAATAATCGCGTGTCTTATGACATTTTGGCGATTTTTTTGTGTCTGTTGTTTTTATAAAATGCGTTGTTGCTCTTCTGATTTTCTTCTAAATGTAAATTTTCTGCCCTTATATCAAAAATCTTGTCTTACCATAAGGTACGCTAAGTACTTAAATTACGGTACAATAGTACTACTATTCACTGCTTGCTATGAGCTTATAAGATGCGGAAAAGTAAGTTAAAAGTTGATGTTAAGTTAAATGTTTCTATTGAGTCGAATGCTAAGCGTAAAAGCCCATTAATTCGTGACGAAAAGGTAATTCGTCATATTAAAGAGGATGAAAGGCTAACAGTTGCCCAAGAGGCGGTGATTGCCAAACCCTTAACTCGGGTGGTGGCGATTTTGTATGATGGTATGCTGATTTTGGCGCTGTTGTTTTTGGTGGGTACGATATTGACCGTAGTTGGCACGCTGCTAACGATGGAGACGGGTACCGAGTCTTCACAGGCCCAGTCACTACCGCTTTGGTATCAAAACGCCATTATGACGCCGTCGTTTGTTCTGACACTGGTGGCATTCTATGGGATATTTTGGCGCCGTGGTGGTCAGACATTGGGGATGCAAACGTGGCGATTGAAAACCATCAATGATGCTGGTCAGTGGCTCACGTGGGGACAGTCATTTAAGCGTATCTTGGCTGCTTGTCTGATGCCATTACTCTTTGGCATTATCGGTAGTCTTATTGATGGGTCACGCGCCGCCTTATTAGCCAGCGCGTTTCTTGGACTGGTATTCAACTATGTTTTTTGTCTGTTCAACCCTCGTGGTCTCGCAGTACAGGATATGCTATCCAACACCATTACCCTAAAAATGCCAAAAGTGGCACATGAAGGGTTATGGCGCGGTTTTAAAAATCGTAAGAAAAAGTCTTAGGATTATAAAATAGCCAGCAAGGCTCAAAACATACAAAAGTGAAAGTTATATACTAACGCTTTGAATCAGCCATGCAGTATAACCGACAAAGAAAAGCACCAAAGTAGCGCCTGACGTACGACCGAACTGGCGCTTTGTTGTAAAGGCAAACACACACAGAGCAACGAGTAATACCGTCAGTAGCCCCATTGCCATCACATCACGTGACAAAATCACTGGATCAGCAGCAATCGGGGCAATCACCGTAGCTAGGCCTACGACCGCTAACGTATTAAAAACATTCGAACCAATGATATTGCCAAGTGCCATGTCGTGTTCGCCTTTACGCGCTGCTGACATGCTTGATACCAGCTCAGGCAGTGATGTACCAACCGCAACAATCGTCAAGCCAATGATGAGCTCGCTGAGACCCCAGAGCGTTGCCAATTCGACCGCTCCCCAAACGATCGCCCGCGAGCTGATTACCAGCATCAGCATACCGAGCAGTAAGCTACCAAGTCCACGCGCTACGCTTGGCTCTGTCGCATCTGAATCTGCATTATCAATGTCCTCTTCATGCTCATGATAGCCCTCACGAATGCTCAATACGATCTGTAATCCCAATACCGCAATCAACAATACAAGCAATATTAGACCATCCACTTGGCTCAATATGCCGTCACGTAGCTGCCATGCAGCGATGGCGGTGATTAGCAGTAGCAGCGGCAGGTCACGCTTTACGATACCTTTACGGATGATGATAGGGCTAATCAGTACGGTTGCACCGAGTACTAAAGCAATATTAATAATATTTGAGCCGTAAGCATTGCCTAAAGCCAGCTCAGGACTGCCTTCTAACGCTGCTAATACTGACACGACCATCTCAGGTGCTGATGTGCCGATGCCCAATATTAATACCCCAATTAAGAAGCTTGGTACGCTAAACTTCTTTGCCAATGCTGTTGCTCCGTCAATAAAAACATCAGCACTCCAAACCAAAATTGCTAACCCAATCAGTATTGCAATCACCGCCAACCACATCGGTATGTTTCCTTATATATGATGAAAAATATGAGTTTAATAGAGAAAAATGGCATAAAAAAAGCCGAATCTTGATTTAGATTCAGCTTTCCTCACAGCATCGAGATTTTTAGTAATAATAGCAGGTAATTCAAAAGTGTAACTTTGTGTTTATCTTAAATTTACCAAAACCTCACCATCCTGTCATATTAAGCAACTTGTACAGGAATGATATTTGCTGTGTCTTTAACTGTGTTGTCTTCGTTGCAATAGACCAGTTTTGGCTGATACGTCGATGCTTCAACTTCATCGAAATGCGCGTAAGCACAGATGATCACGATGTCGCCTAGGTCTGCCATGTGTGCTGCTGCACCGTTTAGCGAGATAATACCAGAGCCTGCCTCAGCACGGATAGCATAGGTACGAAAGCGCTTGCCATTGGTCACATTATAGATATCGATAGATTCGTTTTCACGTAGACCAGCTAGGTCTAGTAGATCACCATCGATACCGCATGAGCCTTCATAGTGAAGCTCAGCATGGGTAACGCGAGCACGGTGTAATTTGCATTTAAGCATATTAAGTAGCATAGGTTGCTTCCTTAGCGTAACTGATATTAAATAACTAAATCAAAAGGTTAATGGGGACAAACCTACCAAAATAAAAGGCTATTACTATAGAGGTAATATTTTATTCAGGCAATTTAAAGCCATTAATTTGTGAACGTGCTTTTTCGATATCACCATCTAGCAATAAGGGGAGCGCGTCAAAAGCCGCCGTCAATGCGCTGTCAATGGCGATTTGCTCATCGGGAGACGCTTTTGAGAGCACATGTCCACTGACTTTGGATTTGTGACCAGGATGGCCGATACCCACACGCAGACGATGAAAGTCATTACCGATATGCGGCGTAATATCACGCAGGCCATTGTGACCACCGTGACCGCCGTCGGTTTTGAGTTTGATGCTGCCAGCTGGAATATCGAGCTCATCATGAGCAATCAATAACTCGTCGTTTTTGATGCCATAAAAATTTACCATAGGCACGACTGACTGACCAGATTTATTCATAAACGTGAGCGGCATAAGTAAACGCACATCAGAGCCATGAATGTGCCCACGTCCTGTCACCCCGTGGAATTTTTTGTCAGGGGAGAGCGTGATGTTGAATTGTTGCGCCAAGTGATGGACAAACCAAAATCCGGCATTATGACGCGTAAACATATACTGCTGACCAGGATTACCAAGACCGACAATAAGCTTTATGGCCATAAAAACACCCTGCTTAAATTTTATAAATAAGGATAAGGTTTGAAATGTTGATAGACGTATATCCTCAAACCTTACTTACAAAAACAGCAGGAGATTTCAAATCGCCTGCTGTCTTCTTAACTAAACGAGTCTGTTACTAAGTAGCACAAAATAAAGTGCTACCTAGACATAATATATTACTCGTCGTCGTTGCTTTCTTCAGCATCAGCGCCGTCGTTTTGCTCAGTTGCTGGTACTTCATCAGCATCAACGTCGTCAGCATCTTCGTCAACTTCTTCAACCGTTGGTGGCTGCATGTTGACGATAGTGCGGTCATGGCCGTCTTCTAGCTCAAGCTCATGAATCACAACGCCTTCAGGAAGTTTGATGTCTGATAGACGGAACAAATCACCGATTTCCATACCAGATACATCTACTTCTAGATATTCAGGTAACTGTGATGGTAAGCAGATAACTTCGATATCAGATACTAGGGTAGATAGTACACCAGCAGCAGCAGTACCTGGCGCTTCTTCACGACCAACAAAATGCACAGGAACGTTCATGTGGATTTTTTGACCTTTTACAACGCGCTGGAAGTCAGCATGCATTGGGAAGCCTTTAGCAGGATGACGCTGCAAGTCTTTGATAACGGCTTGATGCTCGGTACCGTCAACATTGATGGTCAAGATGTGTGAAAAGAATGCTTCAAACTCAAGTGCTTTTACTAGCTCGTTGATTTTGATAGAGATCGCTGTTGGCTGCTCACCACCACCATAGATGATAGCAGGAACTAGGTTCTGCTTACGTAGGCGGCGGCTCGCACCTTTACCTTGTAGGTCAGCAGAACGATCAGTAGCGTTTAGTTCAAAATGATTATTGCTCATGGATATAATCCTATAAAAAGAATGATGAAGTGTCTGGTCATAAAAAAGTGGATTTGCGACCAATCCACTAATACGTGATGAGAGCTAATATCTATCGTTGCGTATAAATGACACAACTATCGATGTTAGCCATTTGCTTATAACAATGATTTTTATGGTAATAATTACCACAATAGCCATTCTTATTTAGCATGATCAGCACTTTTAATAGTGCCAACCTGATTGAATAAAACAAACGGTCAGCACAGGCGCGCATTATACGGGATTTTGTAGTAATAATAAAGACCTACGCAAAGTACCTACATAAAAATAGCGCCAAGTACTGATACTTGACGCTATTATTTTTATGACTACATCTTTATTGTCACTATAATACTATTAAAATTTATAGCAATGACTGTCTAGCATTAGGCATCAAACATCGCACTAATAGATTCTTCATTATTAATGCGGCGTAAGCTCTCAGCCAGCATCGGTGCAATGCTTACCTGACGGATTTTGCTACAGGCTTTTGCTTCAGCAGATAATGGAATCGTATCGGTCACGACGACTTCGTCTAGCGCAGATTCGCTGATGTTTTTGAGTGCATTACCCGATAGGACAGGGTGAGTGATGTATGCTAAAACGCGGCGTGCACCATTCTCTTTTAGTGCTTCAGCGGCTTTACATAGCGTCCCTGCCGTATCGACCATATCATCAACGATCACGCAATCACGGTCACGAACATCACCGATGATGTGCATGACTTGTGACTCATTGGCACGGGCACGGCGTTTATCGATAATCGCCATATCGGTGTCGCCCAATTGTTTGGCCATCGCACGAGCACGTACCACACCACCAACGTCAGGCGATACCACCATGATGTTGTCGTAGTCTTGTTTTTGTAGGTCATTTAACAGGACAGGGGTGCCGTAGATGTTGTCGACAGGGATGTCAAAGAAACCCTGAATCTGATCTGAGTGCAAATCTACGGTCATGACGCGGTCGATACTGACGATATTTAGCATATCGGCGACGACTTTGGCTGAGATAGGTACACGCGCTGAGCGCGGGCGACGATCCTGACGCGCATAACCAAAATATGGCATGACAGCTGTGATACGACCAGCACTAGAGCGACGAAGCGCATCCGCCATCATCATGATTTCCATCAAATTGTCGTTGGTCGGTGCACAAGTAGGCTGCATGATAAACACATCTTTACCGCGCACGTGCTCTTTGATTTCCACGGCAATTTCGCCATCAGAAAAACGCGTGATGTCAGCTTTACCAAGAGGAATATGTAGGTGGTCGGCGACGGTTTTCGCAAGTTCTGGATGGGCGTTGCCCGTAAAAATTGCCAAATAAGGCATGACTGAAGTCCTATTTATTGACTCAAGCAGCGACCACTAAGCAGTGTCTAACTGCCCAAATAAAGAAAAGAGTGGTGAAAGTAATTATAGACTACTAAGATAGTAAAAAATGGCAGGGGTAGCTGGACTCGAACCAACGGATGTCAGGATCAAAACCTGATGCCTTACCAACTTGGCTATACCCCTGTAATGTCTAGGCAGGACGAGCGCTGAATGCTAACAAAGTATTAGCTAGGCGTCGCTACCCATCAACCGTCTAAGACGGTGTTCCCTAGCGGTGTTCATTGCGAACTATACCGAAATTGGGAAGGTGTTGTCAATTGCTATCACTAGCAATCCAAACTAAAAATGGCAGGGGTAGCTGGACTCGAACCAACGGATGTCAGGATCAAAACCTGATGCCTTACCAACTTGGCTATACCCCTATTGTGGCGACCTATTATAAGTAAATTTTCAGATTTTGCAAGTCGTTTGCGCCTTTTTCTGGTATTTATTCGAAACTAAGTGAATTAGCCTGAGTTGCATCGCTACTATTGTAGTGAATAGAGGTCTTTTTATTAAGCCTGTCAATCGTAAGCTAATGCTGTATGAGTTAATTTTGTACGAGAGGACTTGCTACTCTACCACTCATAAATATTGCAGGTTCCGTCAAACAAGCTGTATTCTCTGGGTCTTCGATGACAATATCACCTTTTCGTAAATAGTAACTACCTATACGGTCTTTAATTTTGCCACTCGTAAGAACTTCCTCACCCAGTTTAACCTTGGTTCCCTTTAAAGAAATAGAGTTTTCATCCTCAAACAGAATGGCTCTATCTGGATAAAAAATAGGACTAAGATACTTATCATCGTTCTGAACAAAGTATAAGCAGTTATCTTTTATAACGTATTTGCCTTTCAAAACAAAATTGATTTCGCGCATTGAAAGAGCCGGTGCGTAAGTAAATAGTTCATCAGGTGAACTGGTTTTACGGTGCTGCTCAGGAGTAGATATATTCTGAGAGTTATCTTTTAATTCAATTCCTAGCTGCGATGGTAAAATTACATTATCAGACAAACGCTTGGAATTAGGTTCATCATAAGACTTAGGTAGCGATGTACACCCAGTTAGACTCAATGACAAGCAAACAAAAACCGTACCTATTATTGAGCATTTTTTTTAGATATAAAGCATTCACGTTACAAACTCCCCACCACATATCCTGAACAAGGCGCACTTTCAATCCATGTTACCAACAGCGCTTTATCAGAGGCAATATTCGCATCTAACGGCAAAAACACTGCACTACCTGAGCCAGTCATTCGTGCTGTACCCATTGCTTGCGTCTCTAACCCTTGCAAGTAATCTAAGGCCTCTGCAACCGCAGGAGCGAGGCTCGTCACTACTGGCGTAAACACATTATGATAGGGCGTATTAAAATTTTGAACATAATCATTGGATTGATTTTTAATAGTCTCAATCGACAGAGAAGCGATATTTCGCTGTAGTCTGGGGTGAGCAAATAATTTGGCAGTATTGACATGCGCTTCAGGCGTCAAGACTAAATACTGCTGGTCAGGCAAATTGATGGCAGTTAATTTTTCACCAATTCCCATGGCAATGGCATCTTGCCCAAAAATAAAGATGGGTACGTCTGCGCCTACTTTTGTACCAATTTCTATAAGCTCATCACGAGTAACGTTAAGCTGCCAAAGCTCATTGAGCACCAGCATAGTCGTTGCGGCATTGGACGAACCACCGCCCAATCCTGCACCCATTGGCAAATGCTTGTCTAACGTGACAGTGACTTGTGCCAATTGCCTAGGTAGAGTCTCTGACTGTATGGCAAAAGCGAGCAATGCGCGCGCCGCTTTGAAGATTAAGTTGTCTTCTATATTGGCAGTTATCGCCTCTGCACCAGCTAATACTAATAGCTGATGACAGAGGGTATTGGCATCTGCTTTATTATCAGCCGTTTGTATCACAACATCATCCATGAGTGAAAAATGCAAATAATCGCCCCAATCAAGCAGGCGAAACAGCGTTTGCAAATTATGATAACCGTCAGCACGCTTGCCTGTAATATGCAAAAATAGATTGATTTTTGCAGGGGATAAACGCGTAACAGTAGAGTCAGATGCTTCGGCTATGTTTTCAATCATGTTTTTTCATCATAAGGTACAGTCATAAACGACTATGGTAATGAGCAATAGGGGCTGATTTTTCAGTGGTGATATACTAGTAATGACGGACTAGTGATTAATCGTCATCACAACTTTATTGCCCTGTGGTTGTACAGCGCTGATCTTACTAGGGAGCTTGTCATTCCCTTTATAAGTAAAGCTGGCACTCCAGTCGCCATTGACTGATCTGATCAATCGGTTTTGAGCATCTAGCTGCGGAGCGCTATCTGAAGGCGCGGGGCGACCAGAAATCCAGTAAGGAATTTGCGAGATAGGCGCTTGCCAGCCAGTGGCTTTTTGTAATAGTTCCTCAGGGTCATCAGCGGTCAATGTACCTGTCTTTTCACTGACTAGCGTCGCGGTTTGACCATTGTACTCGATGTTGGTTTTACCAATGCCAAGCGCGCCGATGAGTTCAATAGCAAAACGATCGTTTTCTTGTCCCCATGCATAAAACGCACTACCGCCTTGGGTACCTGAGGTGTCATTAGCAGGTGTGGTCACCCCAATTTTACCCGTGATATTAAAGCTCTCTAGCTTTTTGGGCTGATCTGCGTTTTGAGCTTGCATCGTGGTTGGTTGATTGGTCGCGTTGGCTGTTTTTAGTGACTGACAGCCAGAGGTAATCACCATTGTAGTCGCTATCGCAGTAAGCAAAGCCAGTTTGTTTGGTTTATAAGACATCGTTGATGCTGACATAATGTGCTCTCAAAATGGGAAAATGGACAGGTTAACAAAGATATTAGGGCGTGTCCCTAATTCAGTTTACAATGAATCATAGTACAAGCCAGATACAGCATAGACTTGTAATTTCGAGCCAACTTCTCGTAGCGTGTTGCAATACTACGGAAGTGCTTTAGCCTTGCAAAC
>Ga0207918_100030_pt1 | contig 41226 bp, 36 predicted proteins | sample DeeseametaMP0440_FD_184211 | JGI IMG/M metagenome (GOLD analysis project Ga0207918, IMG submission 184211) | Marine microbial communities from the Deep Atlantic Ocean - MP0440 (SPAdes) | ecosystem: Environmental > Aquatic > Marine > Oceanic | place: East of Rio de Janeiro, Brazil, South Atlantic... | reverse complement strand
GATTTGTAACGCAGTATGGGGCAATTTTAGCATCAGCCCCAACGATAAAAGCAGGGGACAGGACTCTTTTTTGCCGCTTCATCGTTAAAAATAAGCGCTTAGAATGACTAAACTTATTATTTTTAACATCGAATCGCCTAAAAAACAGTCGCTGTCAGTGCCATGGTCGAATGTTCAACACGCCCTAGTATCAAGGGCAAACTGAGTGATTAAAACTGGTAGTGGACAGACAGCCCGTAATAGTCAGGCGCAAGATTGGTTGTGATGAGAAGCTGATCGTTATAGCTTTTGGTCAAATACATACTACTGGCAACCCCTAGTGCTGCACCAGCAAATACATCAGCCACATCATGTTTTTCCGCTTTAACACGGCTATAACCCACAAAAGTTGCGCCAACATAAGCTGGAATACTATATTCTAATCCATAGCGTTTATGAATGAAGCTTGCGCCCTGAAATGCCAAAGAAGTATGTCCTGATGGGAAGGAGTCATTGTCGCTATGGTCAGGACGCTCTTTATTAATGGTTGACTTCACAGCATAGGTCACGGCAAGATTGGTAGCAAATGATTGATAAAATTGCTGACGTCCCTCTTTATCATTCATATAATGCGTGCTGCCATAAGCAATGGCAGGTATGGCAACCGCAACAATGTCACCGGCTCTCTCCAAACTTGAGGTATTTTCAGCATAACTGGGCGCGGTGATGATCACACTACTTGCCAACAAGATAATAGGTACGTGTGTTTCGCGAAGCATGGATGCGTCCTTAGTAGGGTAGCGGTACTTGTTAGGGCAGGCGCTACGATAGCAAAATGAGAATGTTGGCCTTGCTAATTGTACTATAAAGTGGACATACGATAAGGTATTAAATGGGATTGTATACTGTAAAATATATTTTTTATGGCTATGGTCCAAAGGTCCAAAGTGAGATGCTTCTTTGACATGCGAATCAAATAAGCATAAAAATGATTGTGGTATAACCAATGACTTACTCCAAAATAACATTATCCTTACTAAGGAAAAACGATGATATTTAAATATTTAGACAAAACCCCTGAGTTTGCTGTACCGTTCAACGGTTGGATTGCTGACTCAGCACAAGTAATCGGTGATGTGTATTTGGGTCATCAGGCCAATGTTTGGTTTGGTGCGGTGATACGCGGCGATAACGATCGTATTCATATCGGCGACTATAGTAATGTGCAAGAAAATAGTGTGATTCACACTGATGCAGGTATCAAAGTGACTATCGGTGATTACGTGACTATTGGCCATCTAGCGATGCTGCATGGCTGTGAGATCGGTGATAACAGTCTGGTTGGTATCGGTGCGGTGGTACTCAATAATGTCAAAATAGGTAAAAACTGCCTGATAGGGGCGAAAGCTTTAATTACTGAAGGTCAGGTTATTCCTGATAACTCACTAGTGATGGGCGCACCTGCAAAAGTGGTCAAGACACTGACAGATGAGCAAGTAGCGATGTTGAAAATGTCAGCGCTGCATTATGCTGAGCGTTGTCAAAAATTCAAAACAGGTTTAACAGAAATAGCGATGCCTGATTAACTAAGCGCTTATTTTTAACGATGAAGCGGCAAAAAAGAGTCCTATCCTCTGCTTTTATCGTTAGGTCTGATGCTAAAATTGCCCCATACTGCGTTACAAATCTCGCTAAGGCATCTGCATTATCGTCGCTTTGTGCCTTGTCTGGAACCATTTTAGCGATCAGCAGTGCCTATTTGCGAATGTTCAACACGCCCTAAAAGATTCATATTTTTTCGCAACCAACGATAAGGTCTCACCATGCAGGCAAATCCAGCACAAAAACAACAAAAACAACTGGCGTTATTTGATTTAGATCATACCTTACTGGATGTCGATAGTGACTATCTGTGGGGTGAGTATATCGTCAAGCACGACCTTGTCGATGAGGCTGAGTACCGTACAGCCAACCAGAAGTTTTATAATGACTATATCGAAGGGACGTTAGATGCGACAGAGTACAATGAATTCGTCGCGCAGTTTTTGAGTAGTCTGCCGCTTGATAGACTTGATAAGCTAAGAGAAGACTATATCAAAAGTGAAATTGAGCCGCATATTCGCCCAAAAGCAATGGAAGCATTGTGCCAGCATATTGAGCAAGGGCACGATGTGGTGATTATTTCTGCAACCAACGATTTTGTGGTGTCCGCTATTGCCAAGCGCTTTGGCATTGAGTCAGCCAATGTATTGGCTACGCCGCTTGAGATCAAAGACAATCGTTATACGGGCAAGCTGACTGATAAACCAAACTTTCAGGCAGGCAAGATCTACCATTTAGATAAGTGGCTTGATAAGCAGCAAGCAGCGGGCATCACCTTTGAAAAAACCTATGCCTATTCAGACTCCAAAAACGACATTCCATTGCTAGAATGGGCGGATGTGGCGATCTGTGTGTCACCTGATGAGGCGCTACATGCTCATGCCTTGGCGCATCGCTGGGCCATAGAAGATTGGTCAATCTAGATTGCTTAATCTAGTAATAGTAGGAACAAGAATAATTAGACAACCATTTATGCTTAATCTCATTTAAAATAGCGCCAAATGCGTTATTTATTTTTTTAGAAAAACAGGAACACTTATGGAAATCAATCCGTATCAAGAACAGATTAAAGATTTATCCGAGCGCGGGCAGGATTTGCGGAGGTATCTTTGACTTCGATGGTAAGCAAGAACGCTTAGAAGAAGTCAATTTAGAGCTAGAAAACCCAGAGCTGTGGAATGATCCAGAGCGTGCCACCAAGATCAATAAAGAAAAAAGCCACCTTGATGGTGTCATCGATGTGGTGCTCTCTCTTGAAACCACGCTAGAAGATGCGTCTGCCATGCTAGAGTTGGCAGTAGAAGCAGAGGATGAGTCCTTGCTAGCTGACGTGCAAAGCGAGCTAGATGATGCTGAGCAGCGCGTGGCTGATCTAGAGTTCCGCCGTATGTTCAGCGGCGAGATGGATCCAAACAACTGCTACTTGGATATCCAGTCGGGCAGTGGCGGCACCGAAGCACAAGACTGGGCGGAGATGCTGCTGCGTATGTATACACGCTGGGCGGAAGCTCATGGCTTTAAGGTAGATGTGATTGAAGTGTCTGCTGGCAGTGTCGCGGGTATCAAGTCGGCCACCATTGAGATTAAAGGCGATTATGCGTTTGGTTGGCTGCGTACCGAGATTGGCGTCCATCGTTTGGTACGTAAGTCACCATTTGATAGCAACAATGGTCGTCATACCTCATTTGCGGCGGTGTTTGTCTCGCCTGAGATTGATGATAATGTCGAGATTGACATCAATCCTGCGGATTTGCGTATCGATACCTATCGCTCCTCAGGAGCGGGCGGTCAGCACGTCAACACGACAGATTCTGCGGTACGTATTACCCATGAGCCAAGTGGTGTGGTGGTGACTTGTCAGAATGAGCGTAGTCAGCACGGTAACAGAGCCACGGCAATGAAGATGCTGCGTGCTAAGCTCTATGAGCTTGAGATGCAAAAACGTATGGAAAAACAACAAGCGGTTGAAGACAATAAGTCTGATGTCGGCTGGGGCAGCCAGATTCGCTCATACGTGCTCGATGATTCTCGTATCAAGGATCTGCGTACCGGCGTTGAAACCTTCAACACGGGCGCGGTACTAGATGGCGACCTCGATCAGTTTATCGAAGCCAGTCTAAAAGCAGGTCTATAAAATAGAATTCAAATACCAACTAACATGTAATTAAGGAAGATTATGCCAAGCGTAAATAATTATTTTGATAATAAAGTCACTTCGATTGCTTTTCAAACAGCAACCAAGCCTGCAACAGTAGGTGTTATGGAAATTGGTGAGTATGAATTTGGCACCAGTGAGTTTGAAACCATGAGCGTGGTGAGCGGTGCATTGACGGTCAAGCTACCAGAGAGTGATGAGTGGCAAACGTTTAACGCTGGCGAGCACTTCACCGTTGAAGCCAATCAAAAATTCCAAGTAAAAGTTGACGTCGAAACCGCTTATTTATGTGTATACGGTAAATAATGACTTTTATTGTAAAGTAGTATCAAAATAAAAAAAGCCAAGTATTTGATGCTTGGCTTTTTTTGTGGGCATGTCATTCTCTAGCTTACCCTTATCAAGCAGATTGCGCCACGTCGTCTCCGTCGTGCCTGATGGCAAGCTGGTCTCATAGAACGTGAGATAGTTTTGCCACAATATTAACCACAACTCGTAATCGGTCTTAGAGAGTGGTGTTATCTTGATAGAAGAGTGGTTCATTTTTTATAAACTTAAGTCGTGAGTAGTGCTGAATTAAGCCTCAAAAATGCAACATTTAGAACCCGTATCGCTATTTTTATCACTGCTTTATTTTACACAGGATTACACTTTGTCCGTGGCAAACAAACAGCAAAAATAAGCGCAGTTGATTATGCTAAAACCATTAAATTATTAGATGAGTTTTTTATGGGCAAAACAAACGAGCAGTCGACGACGCAGGATGTGCGCCATGATTATGAGCGTCTCGCACGCCGTGCCAATCTGCGTTATGTGAGTGACGACGAACCAGGTTATGAGCGTAGACGTTGGGGCCGCGGCTTTACCTATCGTGATGCAACGGGCAAGACAGTCAAAGACAAAGCATTGCGTCAGCGTTTTGATGCATTGGTGATACCGCCTATGTGGTCGGAGGTGTGGATATGCCAAGACGAAAAAGGTCATCTGCAATCGACAGGACGCGATGAAAAATCACGCAAGCAGTACTTGTATCATCCCTTGTGGAATAATATTCGTGACCAAGCCAAGTTTGATGCGATGATAGGCTTTGCAGAGGCGCTGCCCAATTTACGCGCGCAGGTCGAGACAGATTTGGAAGCAGAATCATTGTCACGCACCAATGTACTCGCTGCCGTGGTCAAATTGCTTGAAACCACGTTGATTCGTATTGGTAATAGCCGCTATGCCAAGCAAAATAAAAGCTATGGTCTGAGTACGCTACGTAGTAAGCATGTCAGCGAAACGGATAATGGACTGGCGTTTGATTTTGTCGGAAAAAGCGCCAAAGAACACCACATTGAGCTGCAAGATGAGCGTTTGATTGACATCGTGCAGGCATGTTCTGAGCTGCCGGGCTATCAAATATTTAAATACTTAGATGACAATGGACATAAACAAGTCGTCGACAGTAGCGATATCAACGACTACTTGCGAATGCATACATGCGGTATGGACTGCGAAAGCAAATTATATAGTGCAAAAGATTTTCGAACATGGATGGCAAGTGTACTCGCGGCAAGTTATCTATATGATGAGCTACAAACGACGGCAGGCGCTAACATACTTGCCAGCGCACCAGAAAGTGCTGAGCGTCAGCAGCTGGTCACCGATATGGTAAAAAGCGTGGCGGCAGAGCTGGGCAATACGCCAACCGTATGCCGCGCGTCGTATATTCACCCCATCATTATTGAGCGTTTTTTGGCAGGGGAATTTTATGATGACTACAAACAAGCACGCCGCGGTCGTACGAAAAAATACCAAAGCTGTGAGGAGAAAGCCTTACTAGGTTTTCTCAGTGCTGATCGTTAAATATCGATTCTTGAGAAAGTACTTCAAAAATAATTTAAATATTTGATCCTACAAGTTTTTTAAGTTTACTATTAGCTATTTGATGATAAATAGTTATAGGTCATGCTTATTTATATAAAATAAAAATGATACGTTATGTATTGAAATAAGTATAAAAATACGTTACTAATAGAGCATGTTAAATACAAAGATATTAAACGGTCTATAGGATGTGACCGTTTTACAATATGAATATCATTTTATCTGCTATTGCTAAAGGATTAGCTTATGAATACCGCTTCTCAAACTCCTACCCTCAGTCACACAGATGCTTCAACGACACCAAAAAACTATACCGATTATTATAATAATTTTGACATGGATACATTGCTGTCAGAAATCTTTGGCGAACATGTCGACGATCGCTTAAATGCCTATATGGCGTGCTGTGGTCGTCATGTCCGTGATGGCCGCGCGGATAATGCTGCACTGGTACACGAAGATACGGCAGGCAATGTCACGCGCATGAGCTTTGGTGAGCTTGATAAAGCCAGTGCGCAAGTCGCTAACTTACTACAGTCGTATGGCGTAAAAGCGGGGGACAAAGTAGCGACGATGCTACCGCGTACACCTGAGCTACTGACCGTTGTATTGGCAACATGGCGCATCGGCGCGGTATATCAGCCATTATTCACCGCTTTTGGCTATGACTCAATCAAATATCGCATGGATAAAGCCGATACCAAAGTCGTTTTTACCAATGTAGAGAACCGCAGCAAGTTTGATGATTTGGCTGTGCAAACCAAAATGGTATTGGTCGGCAGTACTGAAGATGCTCAGACGTGGGGTGACGATCACTACCGTCAGTCCATGGAATCACAGGCGCAAACGATAGAACCCGTTATGCTCGATACGGATGCACCATTTTTGCAGATGTTTACCTCAGGGACAGTCGGTAAGTCAAAAGGCGTGAGTGTGCCATTATCAGCCTTACCTGCGTTTTATCTCTATATGCGTTATGCCATTGACCTACGCGCAGACGATCAATATTGGAACATGGCCGATCCTGGCTGGGCGTATGGATTGTATTACGCCATCACAGGGCCACTGCTATTAGGGATCACGACTTATTTTAATGAAGCAGGATTTGACGCGACCAATACGCGCGACTTTATGATGCGTCATCAGATCACCAATTTGGCCTCTTCACCAACGGCATTTCGTATGATGAAATCCAGCGGCGTTTTTGACAACGTTAATGAAGACAATAACGCCAAACTCGCTTTGCGCTGTGCCAACTCGGCAGGGGAAACATTGAACACCGAAGTCGTTAACTGGGTCGAGACCTATCTGGGCTGTCAGGTAAAAGATCATTACGGTCAAACAGAAACGGGCATGACGTGCTGTGCGCATCATGCGCTAAAACACGAATCACCAGTTGGCTCGATGGGAATGGCGCTACCAGGTCACACGCTGGTCGTATTGGATGATAATATGAAGGTACTACCAGATGGTGAGCAAGGACAGTTAGCAGTCGTGGTTAGTCAGTCACCTGCGTTTTATTTCCGTGGTTATAGCTGGAATGAGAAGCAAGCCTTTGTAGATGACTACTATCTGACAGGTGATGTGGTTGAGCGTCATAGTGACGGCAGCTATTGGTTCTCAGGACGTGATGATGACATTATCATTACGGCAGGTTACCGCGTGGGGCCTACTGATGTCGAAAACACCGTCTTAGAGCATGACGCAGTGGCAGAATCTGCGGCTGTGGGCGTGCCAGACGAAGTGCGTGGACATACGATCAAATCTTATGTGGTATTAAAAGAAGGCGTCGAAGGTAGCGAGCAAATCGCCAAAGAAATTCAAGAGCTGGTGCGTAAACGTCTATCCACTCATGCCTATCCACGTGAGGTCGAGTTTGTGACCGAGTTACCAAAAACACCAAGTGGCAAAATTCAACGCTTTTTGCTACGCAGTTTATCTGCCGCGTAACTACCCGATAGAGCGTTTATAGATAATTCATAGAAAACAGCTAATAAAAAATGAAGATTTAAAGGAATAATCATGCAAATTCAAGAAAACAGCTTTTTGGTCACAGGCGGTGCATCAGGTTTGGGTGAGTCAGTGGCTCGTGCGATTGTCTATCAAGGCGGCAACGTCGTCATCGCTGATCTCAATGAGTCAGCAGGGCAAGCACTGGTCGCTGAGCTGGGTGATAGTACGCGCTTTGTGCGCTGTGATATCACTAAAGGCGATAAGGTGCAATCAGCGGTTGAGATGGCTGAGTCAGCTTTCGGCGGCTTACAAGGCTCAATCAACTGTGCGGGTATCGTAGTGGTACAAAAGCTGCTAGATCGTGATAACAATCCAGCAGACCTTGAGGCATTTAGCCGCGGGGTCAATGTCAATCTGGTCGGTTCATTTAATGTCGCCCGTTTGGTCGCGGCTAGCATTGCCAAACGCATAGCGAATGATAGCAATGCAGGCGAGCATGCAGAAAAAAACCATGTACAAAAGAATGTAGATCAAGGCATTATTATTAATACAGCTTCTATCGCAGCCTTTGATGGTCAAGTGGGTCAAGCCAGCTATTCTTCTTCCAAGGCAGGGGTGGTTGGTCTGACCTTGCCGCTGGCTCGTGAGCTGGCACGTCATGGCATCCGCGTTATGACCATCGCGCCAGGTGTCTTTGCCACACCGATGATGGAGAGCATTCCTGAAAAAGCCCGCGAGCAGCTAGAAGCAGGCGTGCCTTATCCCAAGCGTTTGGGCGCTCCCAATGAGTTTGCCAAATTGGTCACTCATATCATTGATAATGCTTATCTAAATGGCGAGGTGATCCGCTTAGATGGTGCAATTCGTATGGTGTAACATTTGAGTAATTCATTCGTTTTGCACAAAACTTATCTAAATAGTCTGACATAGTGCTTTGATACATATGATTAATGACAAAAAACTCATCATGAGGATCAAAGCCTATGTCATTTTTTTATAATAAATTTCACCCGCCAAATGAGCAGCGCATGTATTGGTTACTTATAGGCATTAGCCTTGCTGCTACTGTAAGCACCAATGCTATTGCTTATGCCAAAACCACCTCAAAACCCAAAAACCCTATTCCTACGTCTGTAGTTATTGATCGAGTCTTCGTCGACAAATCAGATCGTGTCTTAACATTGATGAGCGATGGTAAAGCCATTAGGTCGTATCGTATTGTGCTAGGGGATAGTCCATCGGGACATAAGCAACAAGAAGGCGATCAGCGTACGCCCGTTGGGATTTATACCTTATTAGCTATCTAAATGATGAAGACAAGGCACGAGCGAAGTCATTAGAGGTCAATCCGGGCGGCGATATTATGATTCATGGGCAAATGAATGGCTTTGGACATTTGGGCTGGTTGAATCAACGACGCGATTGGACCGATGGTTGTATCGCGGTGACCAATGATGAGATGGATGAGATTATGGTATCGGTGATACTTGGTACGCCTATTGAAATCGTGGAGTAGCATAGTCGGATTATGATTGGGTCTATACTCAATAAGTGCATTGCTTATTACCATATTCAACGGAGATTTCTCTTGAATTTACATCAATAAAATGGCATTTCTTACCTACTAACTTCCTTTATCTGGTATTAATAGCCCATTTAAATATTGTTAATAATAAATATCATTGTCTTAAGTAAGGTTTTATTGATCTATTGTCTTGAAATAACCGTATGCATACCTTATATAAATGACAGATAACAGTGGGCACTAGACTAGGAGAGTCCCTAGAAGTTCCACTGAAAATACTAATTATAAAAGGATATAAACATGAGATTTGAGAAGTTTACGCAAAAACTGCAATCAGCGATTCAAGAAGCTCAGAGCCTAGCGTTAGGTCGTGATCATACGGGCATTGATCCTGTGCATTTGCTTGCGGTATTGCTACAAGATGAGTCTAATTTATCTATCTGCCAACAAGCAGGCGCTTCTATTCCAGCGCTAAAAAATGGCGTTGCCAAAGCACTCGATAACCAAGCGACCATTTCGGAGCCGACAGGTGACGTCAATCTAAACCCAAACTCAGTCAAAATTCTGAACTTGGCAGATCGTCAGGCGCAAAAAGAAGGCGATGATTTTATTGCGACTGAATGGGTCATGTTGGCACTCGCTGAGCAAGGCGAAACCAAAAAAATATTTGAAAGTGCAGGCGTGACAGCAAGCAAGCTAAAAGCGGTCATTGAGCAGCTGCGCGGTGATGATACGGTCAATAACCAAAACGCTGAAGATCAGCGTGATGCACTCAACAAATACACGATTAATCTGACTGAGCAAGCAGAGCTTGGCAAACTAGATCCAGTCATTGGCCGTGACGAAGAAATTCGCCGTACCATTCAGGTACTGTCGCGCCGTACCAAAAACAACCCTGTACTCATTGGTGAGCCGGGCGTTGGTAAAACAGCCATCGTCGAAGGCTTGGCACAAAAAATCATCAATGGCGACGTACCAGAAGGCTTGCGCCGTAAAGAAGTGTTGTCATTAGACTTGGGCGCGCTAATCGCTGGGGCAAAATTCCGTGGTGAGTTCGAAGAGCGTCTCAAAAGCGTATTGAGCGACTTGGCCAAACAAGAAGGTAATGTCATCTTATTCATTGACGAGCTGCATACCATGGTAGGCGCAGGTAAAAGCGACGGCGCGATGGACGCAGGCAATATGCTCAAACCTGCTTTGGCACGCGGTGAGCTGCACTGCGTTGGTGCGACCACCCTTGATGAGTATCGCCAGTACATCGAAAAAGACGCTGCGCTTGAACGTCGTTTTCAAAAGGTTTTGGTCGATGAGCCAACGGTCGAAGATACTATTGCGATATTACGGGGTTTAAAAGAGCGTTACGAGCTTCACCATGGCGTCGATATTCAAGATAGCGCCATCATTGCTGCTGCGCGCATGAGCCATCGCTATATCACTGACCGTAAGCTACCAGATAAGGCGATTGATTTAATTGATGAAGCAGCCAGCCGCCTGCGCATGGAGATGGACAGTAAGCCTGAATCATTAGGTAAGCTCGATAGTCGCCTCATTCAGCTAAAAATGCAGCGCGAAGTCCTCAAAAACGAAGAAGATGCTGGCGCGCAATCAGAACGTAAAGTGCTCGATGCGCAAATAGCAGAGCTAGAAAAAGAATACGCTGATCTTAATGAAGTTTGGCAGGCAGAGAAAGCATTGGTCAAAGGCAGTCAACAGCTAAAAGACGAGCTAGATAAAGCCCGTATCGCTTATGACAAAGCCAGCCGCGAAGGCGACTACGAGACCATGAGTAAGCTGCAATACGAGACCATTCCGCAGTTAGAACGACGTATTCATGAGTCTGATTTGGCTGAGCAAAAAGAGCAGACAGAGGATGCGTTAGGTGGCAAGCTATTGCGTACTAAAGTCACCGACAACGAGATTGCAGAAGTGGTGGCAGCCGCCACTGGTATCCCAGTCAGCAAAATGATGCAAGGCGAGCGTGACAAAATGATCGCAATGGAAGAAAAGCTCCATGAGCGTGTTATCGGTCAAAACGAAGCGGTCGAATCGGTGGCCAATGCGGTACGTCGTAGCCGTGCAGGATTATCTGATCCGAACCGTCCTTCAGGCTCGTTCTTATTCTTAGGGCCTACAGGCGTTGGTAAAACTGAGCTGACCAAATCACTAGCGAACTTCTTGTTTGACTCTGAAGATGCAATCGTACGTATCGACATGAGTGAATATATGGAAAAACACAGTGTCAGTCGTCTTGTAGGGGCACCTCCAGGTTATGTCGGTTACGAAGAAGGCGGTACGTTGACTGAAGCGGTACGCCGTAAGCCATATAGCGTCATATTGTTTGATGAAGTAGAAAAAGCGCATCCAGATGTGTTCAACATCTTGCTACAAGTATTGGACGATGGTCGCTTAACCGATTCGCAAGGTCGGGTGGTAGATTTCAAAAACACCGTCATTATCATGACCAGTAACTTGGGTTCGCACAAGATTCAGGAAATGGTTGGCGAAAGTTACGAGGATATTAAAGCGGAAGTAATGGACTCAGTTGGACAGCATTTCCGTCCAGAGTTCGTCAACCGTATTGATGAAATCGTAGTATTCCATCCGCTTGGTATGTCGCAGATGGCAGGTATTGCTGATATTCAATTGAATCGTTTGCGTCAGCGCATCCAAGAGCGTGAGATGGATATTGAGCTATCATCAGATGCCATGAATAAATTGGTTGCCGTGGGCTATGATCCTGTTTATGGCGCTCGTCCTTTGAAGCGTGCTATTCAACAGGAGATCGAAAACCCATTGTCATTAAAACTCTTGGCGGGCGACTTTGTCGCGGGTGACATCATTAAAATCGATGTGGGTAGTGATGACCAACTGACTTTTGATAAGCTTAGAATGAGCTAGTCACTTCTAGCCTTGAGGTCTTTATGACCTGACTGTACGTTTAAAACAAACCCCTTATCTACAATCGTAGGTAAGGGGTTTTTCGTTTATGGTGGTATTTTGCGTTACTGTTTTTTTACCATTTAAATATCTCTTAAATATCAAGACTATGCTATAAATAAATAGATGACCAATAAAATAAATGCCAATGGGATAGAAAGGACAAAACCATGACAACCCCTATTGAACGTGTAAGTCTGCCCTTAACATCGCCGTTACTCATTGCGGCTTTATTGTTTAGTACATCAGCTTGCTCCAATCCTGCAACCGTCAATACCAGCAACAACGTACCAGAACAGAAAGAGAGCCAAATCTCTAAAGCAGATATGCGGACAAGTGATGCTCAAGTTAGCGCAGACAAGCCTGAGTTTACAACCAAAGCGGTCGCCACTTTTGATGAGCCTTGGGCTATGACAGCACTACCCAGTATAGATGGCAAAGCGCCCAAACTACTAGTGACGCAAAAAACAGGAGAGTTATTCATTGTAGACACGGCGACGGGTAGCAAGACACAAGTAGCAGGCATCCCTAAAGTGGCCTATGGTGGTCAAGGTGGTTTGGGAGATATTATATTAGCACCAGATTTTGCGACTTCTAATGCTGTATATATCAGCTACGTAGAAGCAGGAAAGGGGGGTGATAGTAATAAGTTTGGGGCAAAAGTAATCAAAGCGACACTGGCAGGATTAGGCACAAATGCGCCCACACTACAGGCCATCACGCCTATTTGGGAGCAATCTCCAAAAGTCACGGGGCAAGGTCACTATAGCCATCGCTTATTGTTTTCACCTGATGGACAGTATCTATATATCAGCTCAGGAGAACGCCAGAAAAAAGAGCCTGCACAAAATATGAGCATGAATCTAGGTAAGATTATTAGATTGTATGCTGACGGCTCGGTTCCAAAGGACAATCCATTTGTCAATGATAGCAATGACATTGCCTCTCAGTTTTGGACAATGGGCAATCGCAATGTGCTCGGCATAAGATTTGATGAAAGCGGCAGGCTTTGGGCAAACGAGATGGGGCCAAAGGGCGGTGATGAATTTAATCTGATTGAAAAAGGCAAAAACTACGGCTGGCCGATTGTATCAAATGGTCGTAATTATTCAGGTACACCAATCCCAGATCACGACACTCGCCCTGAGTTTAAAATGCCTAAAATCACATGGACACCCGTTATTTCACCGTCATCACTGAGTCTATATACGGCTGGTAGCCACAATGACTTTCCAGCATTACAAGGCGATTTTTTAATCAGTGGTTTATCTTCAAAAGCGCTTATTGTCGTAAGTGTCGATGAAGATGATAGTGCTACTGAACGCTATCGTTATGACATGGGTGAGCGTGTTCGTAGCGTGCTGGCAGTCGATGGACAAGTGTGGGTATTGGAAGATGGTGATGGTGGACGATTACTCAGATTATTGCCTAAATAACATCATGATAAAGCTGCTTTTAGATCTGTATTTATGTAGACCTTTTAAAAAAAACTATCAATCTTATTAGAATAGTTTAAAGGTTTTATCAAGTTTTATTTTGTAATTGATTGATAGTTAAAGCCTATTTTGTTAAGGTAATATTCCTTAAATTTTGAGACTTGCAAATGGAAGAAGTAAAAGTAGGCAGATTAGGACCTTTTCCACAGGTGAGTAAACCTGTGTTTATTACATCGTCACTGTTGATCGTTGGATTTATTATTTTCGGCGCGCTTTTCACTGAAACAGCAGGGGCGGTTTTTAGTTTTTTACAGAATTTTATTACCGATAAGTTCGGTTGGTTATTTATTATCTTAGTGAATACAGCGCTTGGGCTTTGCATTTACTTAGGAATGAGTCGCTATGGTGATATTCGTTTAGGCAACCAAACGGAGCGACCGCAGTACAATCTGTTTTCTTGGATTGGTATGTTGTTCTCTGCTGGTATTGGTATTGGTCTTGTCTATTGGGGTACAGCGGAGCCGTTGTATCACTTTATGGCACCACCAATGGGCGAGGCCGAAACGGTTGAAGCCGCAAAGCAAGCGATGAATATCTCATTTATGCATTGGGGTCTACACGCTTGGGGCATCTATACGATTGTGGCACTGTCGTTAGCGTATTTTCATTTTCGTCGCGGTTTGCCTTTATCGATTCGCTCAACTTTGTATCCTTTGCTCGGCAAAAGAATCTATGGTCGCTGGGGGCATACGGTCGATATCTTGGCCGTGTTCGGTACGATGTTTGGTGTGGTCACCTCACTCGGGCTTGGAGTGATGCAGATCAATGCGGGACTTGAGAAACTATTTGGCATGCCGAATAGTCTCACTGTACAGTTCGGTTTGATAGCTTTCATCACAGCGCTTGCAGCCGCTTCCGTTATGATGGGTCTGGATAAAGGTATTAAGCGCCTTAGTGATATCAATATCGGTTTTACAATCGTTTTATTGGTATTCATGGTGGCTTTAGGGCCAACGCTCTTTATCTTTGATAGCTTTATCGAAAATATCGGCAACTATCTGACTGTACTCGTGCCTTTGGGTACGTGGGGCGAGTCTTATAGTGGAACAGATTGGCAAAGTGCTTGGACGATATTTTATTGGGCATGGTGGGTGAGCTGGGCACCATTCGTTGGTATCTTTATTGCCCGTATCTCTCGTGGTCGTACCATCCGTGAGTTTACGTTTGGGGTACTGTTAATCCCTATGCTTATCTTGTTCTTTTGGTTCACGACCTTTGGTGGCGTAGCGATTCATATGGAGCTTGCCTCTGCTGTGACAGGTATTAGCCCAGGTTTGGTTGAAGCAGTACAAGCAGATACCGGTAGCGCAATCTTTAAGCTAGTTGAGTACTACCCACTAGCCAAACCGATTACGTTAATGATTGTTGTCATGATTATGCTTTGGTTTGTGACTTCGTCAGATTCGGCCAGTTTTGTTATCGATATGCTGACCGCTGGTGGCGATACCAATCCACCAAAGATTCAGCGTTTGTTTTGGGCAACCACAGAAGGCGTTATCGCTGCCATATTGTTAGCGGCTGGTGGATTGTCTGCTTTGCAGGCAGCTGCCATCGTAGCAGGATTGCCATTTGCTTTAGTGGTTTTTGTCATAATGTATGCGTTGTTACGCGGATTAGGACGTGATCGTCTGATTCTTTACCGTGCGCAGCAAAGCTATATCACAGATGAGTCAGCAGATCATAACTCTGCAGATGAGTTTGTTGATGAGCATTTACTCAAAGGCCCACCTAAGATTGTTAAGGGTGACTAAGCAGTAAAATCGTTATTTTAACCATTGTTCTAATCATTAATAGAAGCCCCAATTTATTTTTAAATTGGGGCTTCTTTGTGGCTACTCAAATATATTTTTTGGAATGAAGTATTCTTATGAATTAACTGCATTCACCTTTGGTATAACTAATGGCCTCAGGTATGTTACAGGCCGAGCAAGCATTACCTGCCGTACGGTAGCTTATCACTGAGCCAACTTTCGTTTTTACACAGACTGGATCATATTGCATGGTACACATGGTCTTCTCAGAGCGAGAGGTTGGACAGTGAGTTAAGGTGTTTTCAAGCATTTGACTGTTATCTGTTGCAGGTTGCGTGGGAGTAACTGCGCCAGGCGTAGCGCTGCAACCCGCCAGTGCTAATACCAAGGAGACGACAGCTAATGATGGTTTGAGGGATTGCGCCAGTGTAGGCAGTGATAATTTAGATAGCGTTTTTTGCATGATGTGATGTCCTTATTTGCAAGCGTTCTATTACCGCTCGTCACGTTATTGATAGATCGATATAGCACTTAAAGTTTTATAATAACTAATGAATGGCTATGGACTCAATAACATAATACAAAAAACCCAAGCTTGAGCGGCTTGGGTTTTTTGTTAAATACAGATGATTGTCACAGCAGAATATCTACCTAGATAAGAATAGCAACTTATTCAGCTGGCTTATCATCTTTGTTTAGCTGCACATATTTATCGAAATTTTGTGCATAATCTGTCAAATTGTCACTTAGCATCTGGCGATATTGTTTGACATAAAACTCGACGATATCGTCTTTTTCTTTGGCAAAATCATCGGCTTTCACGAAGCCAATCGAGGCCACAGAGGCGCTGTAGCGTGCGGCAGCATATAACAAAGAAGCACCTACCTGTCCTGAATGGGCATCAGGGCCTAGCTGACTATTGGCGACACCGATGATAGCATCAGCGCGTTGGTAAAACGCCTGCATTTCAGGGGTGATTTCAATGCTTGCATCCACATTGTTGTCTTGAGTGTTGCTGTCTTGAGACATAAGCTGCTCCTAATAATAAGTGTCGATAATTTTAGTATATAAAGGCGGTTTGTAAATGATTCAACGTAATGACTCTATGACCCTTATAAGCCAGCGTCTGCTTTTAAGATATCTGCTTTGTCTGTTTTTTCCCAAGTAAAGGCAGTTTCTGAGCCTTGACGACCAAAATGTCCAAAGGTAGCCGTCTGCTGATACATTGGCTGTAATAGGTTCAGCATACGAGTGATGCCATAAGGACGCAAATCAAAATGAGTACGAATCAGGCGAATGATTTCATCGTTACTGATTTTGCTCGTGCCAAAAGTGTTGACAGAGATAGACGTTGGCTCAGCAACCCCAATCGCGTAACTGACTTGTACTTCACAGCGATCAGCAAGACCAGCTGCGACGATGTTTTTGGCCACATAACGTACCGCATAAGCAGCACTGCGATCTACTTTTGAGGGATCTTTACCACTAAAAGCACCGCCCCCATGACGTGCCATACCGCCGTAAGTATCGACAATGATTTTGCGGCCTGTTAAGCCTGCATCACCCACAGGACCACCAATGACAAACTTACCCGTTGGATTGATATGGTAGCGTGTACCCGCATGTAACAGATCAGCCGGTAGCACTTGCTTGATGATAGATTCCATCACTGCTTCTTGCAGATCAGACTGCGAGATGCTCGGATCATGCTGAGTTGATAGAACGACCGCATCGATTGCAGCAGGACGGTTGCCATCATACTTCAAGGTAACCTGCGCTTTGGCATCAGGACGGAGCCATGGTAGCTCGCCTGCACGGCGCAGCTCAGATTGACGCTCCATCAAACGATGGGCATATTCAATAGGGGCCGGCATTAATACATCAGTTTCATTACTGGCGTAACCAAACATTAAACCTTGATCGCCTGCACCTTGCTCTTCAGGATCATGACGATCGACACCTTGAGCGATTTCAGGAGACTGCTTACCCAGCATATTGATGACCGCACAAGTCTCGCCATCAAAACCCAAATCTGAGTGGTGATAACCAATGCCGTTGACCGTGTCACGCACCAGCCGCTCTAAATCGATATTGGCAGTTGTGGTGATTTCACCGGCAAGTATCACCGCGCCTGTTTTTACTAAAGTTTCGCAGGCCACACGTGCGTGTAAGTCTTCACGTAAGATAGCATCAAGGATGGCGTCTGATATTTGGTCAGCCATTTTGTCAGGGTGGCCTTCGCTCACAGATTCGGAGGTAAATAAGTTGTATTCACGCATAATGGGATCGCTTAATTGAATCAATAAAGGTAGGAAAAGCAACACTCTGGGTGCTGCTCTAATTAATGTTGACCACGCATTTACGCGGCAGATAATCGGTATTTCTCAATGCTAAAAATCGGTGTTGAACAAAGTTTTTGTCATCAATTTGGCTAAAATCTAGACCTACTATCATTCAATCAATTCATATATGGAGCAATGATAATAAGCTTTTATGGCTATGGCGGTAGAGAGTTAGGTCAATGTTCGCTCTAATAGGCTACTGTCAGTGTGCAGATTGCCTTATCAGAAGCGGGGTAATTGCCAAAATCTCTTAACACAAAATAGGGTTATTCTACCCTGAAACGTTATAAAACTCTAGTGAGCAGCACTTGCTATACTATAAGAAATGCTCAACAAGTGATTCACTGTCGTAAAACGTAGGTACTTGCCAGTTCATGGCTACATAAGTTTGTCTTTGAGACAGGAGTGTCACTACGTTATAGTTCTAAAAAGGTCGCTTTATCTTTAAACATGCACTCTTCATAGACGGGGCAAGCGCCGCATTTGGGTGTACGCGCTTGGCAGGTATAGCGCCCGTGCAAAATAAGATAATGATGCGCATCAACGATAAAGTCATCGGGTATACGCTCGACCAGTTTGTTTTCGACGATGAGCACCGTTTTACCAGTAGCGAGTCCAGTACGATTGCCGACGCGAAAGATATGCGTGTCGACCGCCATGGTTGGCTGACCAAAAGCAGTATTCAAAACTACGTTGGCGGTTTTACGCCCCACACCAGCTAATGATTCTAGATCTTTGCGGTTGTCAGGGACGGTGCTATCAAACTTTTCAATCAAATCGCGGCAAGTCTTGATGACATTTTTGGCTTTTGCGTTATATAAGCCAATATTTTTGATATACGTCTTTAGACCTTCTTCGCCTAGTGCCAGTATAGCTTCAGGTGTGTTCGCCACGGGGTACAACTGCTGAGTGGCAATATTGACGCTCACATCAGTTGCCTGTGCAGATAAGATAACGGCGATGAGCAGCTCGAAATTACTGCCGTAATTTAGCTCGGTGACAGGCTCGTCAATCGTCGCCGCTAGCTTTTCAAAAAATGGACGCACATCGCGATTGGGCATTCTTCTAGAGGGCGGTGTATCGGCTGTTTTATGTTTGACCGTTTTACTCATGGTGTTTTAACTATTATTTTAGTGAGTGGTGTTGCAAAATTATATGCTAGCGATGGCATTTATATGAGTTATTAAAGTATCAATCACGTAATCACAGCACCGCTTGTAATGCGTCGAGCTCTGCTTGCAAGCCTTCAAGCTCCATTTGTTTTTTATCATTGGCGCGCACGCTGAGCTGCTTTTCGAGTTTTTTGATTTTGGTACGTAGTTTAGCCGCTGCAATGGTATTCTTTGCTTGTGCTTCGCTAATATTTAGCGATTGGCTCGTTGCATTGTTGAGCTTGGCCTCTACCATGCTGACCACAGGTTTGCTATTGCTGGTATCAGCCAGTTGTTCTGTCACGCGTTTGAGATGCGTGTGGTAGCGCTGTCTCAAGTCTTCTTGTTCGGCTACTCTCTCAAAGGGAGAAAGCTCACGCTCGACAATGACCAAGTCGATACAATCAACAGGGCAGGGTGCGATACATAGCTCACAGCCTGTGCACAAATCGGTAAAAATCGTATGCATGTGTTTGCCAGTACCGACGATAGCATCCACTGGACAAGCCGGAATACATTTGGTACAGCCGATACAGTCGTCTTCACGAATCACAGCACGAACCTCTGTTGGACGTCCTGATGTCATGTCTATCGGCCATTGTGATGGTGCGGCTGTCAGATGAGTATCTATCCCAATTGTCTGAGCGATAGCGTCCGTTACTGGCTGGCCACCAGGCACACATTTATTGTATGGCTCACCCTTTAATACGATAGCAGTGGCGTAAGGCAAGCAGCCATCTGGATGCTCACAAAGCCCGCATTGCGTTTGCGGCAGACAAGCATCAACGCGTGCAATTTTTGTCTGTACATCATTTGGCAGGGTATCAATGTGCAGCGACTTAAACAAGATCGGTAAATCTGTCAAGCGTGTCTGTTCAGTACTTTGAGGATGGGTGTCGGTTTGGGACATGGTATTACTGGCCTTAGTATCGGTCATCATTAGCGACTGTCACTTATGTCTGTCAGTGGCTAGGTAGATAAGTGACTATTGATTGCATATTTTATAGGCAAATTATGGATCTTTGTACTGACGTTCTATATCAAATAGTCAATGACCCAGCCGTGTCGATCGCTGTTGCGCTGCGAAGATTAACACATTTAAAGCCGTAAAACATCAGGGTCGAAAACCTAGTCTTGAACATTAAAAATTAAAGCATAAGATCAATGATATTGTGATGCATTTATTCTAAAAACGGTGAGCGTTTGCGGAATGTCTACTTACTAAAACGCTTGAGGATAAAATCAATCAATAGATGCATGCGATGAGGCATGTTATCACGGTCGCGATAGAGCATCTGGCAGCCTCTAGGTTGGTTATTCCAATCAGGCAATACTTGCTGCAAACCGCCTGATGTGATCAAAGGCTGTGCATCATAATCGGGGATGAAACCTAGACCGATACCATCCGCAATAGCCCCCGTTAGTAAACTAATATTATCAACTTTTAGACGGATATTATTTGTTGGCTGATGCGCCTGTACCTCGCCCGTTATACGATGCTGTAGATGCCACGTAAACATCGGAGGACATAGGACAGTTGGGTATTCCGCCAAATCATTGGGCGTTTGGATATCGGATACATCGATATCGCTGGCTGCACAAATCATAAAGCGAATATTGGTCAGCTGCCGCCCAATCCAATGATTGGCACTGTGTTCACCAATACGAAAAGCGACATCAATAGCTTGCGCGTCAATATCAATGGTCTGATTGGACAGACGCAAATCTAAATGGATATCTGGATATTGTTTTAAAAAAGCATTGAAATGCGGCGCTAAAATATCACTACCAAAATTGACAGGGGCGCTGATTCTGATTGTGCCTTTGGCCTCATTTTTATCTTGTAGTAAGCAACACGCGACGTTTTCTAACTCATCAAAGAGATGGGCGCTGCTCTTGTAATATTGTTGCCCTGCATGGGTCAACTGTACGCGGTGCGCATCTCGGTTGAGCAACCTAAGTGCCAGATCTGCTTCTAGTTTGGCAACTCGGCGACTCAATGTCGATAGGGGCATGTCAAGCATTATAGAGGCTTGGCGAAAGCTGCCGTAGCGGACAACCGCGCAAAAACTGCGCATGTCATCGAGGGAGTAGTTAAATTTCATATTCAGAATCTATGCTCTCGTTATTGCTTGTTTATACCGTATTTAAAATATATACACTGGTGGTTATCTTTTCGCAAGTTTTTTGGGTGCAGTATGAGCCGTTCAGCGAACACCACCGCCGTCCTATATTTATTACTGTGTACGTTTCTCTGGGGCGCAAGTTTTCCTGTCGGCAAGCATGCCTTGAGTGAAGTAAATGCATTAACCTTAGTCATGTGGCGTTTTAGCATTGCCTCGATGTGTCTGTACCTTTATACAAAATATAAGCACATGCCAATCCCTAATCTCACACCCAAACAATGGGCGTGGGCGATTGGTGTATCCATCATTGGTGTTGGTGGCTTAAACTTGGGGCTGTTTACTGGGCTTGAACAGACTAATGCTAACAATGGTGCGTTGATTATGGCGCTTAGCCCGCTGGTGACTTCTTTGATTGGTTCTATAGCGCAGCGCCAGTTTCCTACCAAAGGCGCGCTGTTTAGTTTGGTGGTTTGTCTCTCTGGCGTACTGCTGGTACTGACCGATGGCGCATTTGCCAAACTGCTAGGGTTTGAATTTAACCATGGCGATCAAATGATTTTTTTAGGTATGCTGTGCTGGAGTCTCTATACTTATCTGACTCAAGGTATCAGCCGCTGGATGCCGATGATTCCTTATACCTTGGTCGGTATGCTGTCAGGTCTTGGGGTGATATCGCTCATGGTGTTATTTAGTGCAGAGGTACATCCATTGCAAGAAAGCTTAGCCATCAGTCGCAGTGTCTTTGGCGACTTGATATTTATTGGCGTCTTCGGCACGGTTGGCGGTTATCTATTGTGGATCTCTGGCGTCAAGCAGTTGGGCGCTGCTAATGCGTCATTATTCTTTAATTTTGTGCCAGTGTTTGCTGCGCTCACGGCCTTTGCTTACGGTCAGCAAGTGACCGCTTTGCAATTATTAGGTATGGCGATTGTGATTGCAGGGCTATTGATACCCAGACTTGTCAAATGGCAACATCAGCGTCTGACCGCCCATAATGTCTAAGTGAGACGCAGTAGGCACTGACATTAGCCGCTAAAATGAGCTGCCAGTGACAGTGTCATTTAATTTCATAATAAAATGCCTTGTTCTTTGGCAATCTGATCGATCAATTCTCGAGCGATACTGCCCTTTGGTGGAATCTTTGGCAGGTTAGAGAGATCAAAAAAATCAGCATGCGCCAGTTCGTCTTCTTGAATAATAATATCGCCACTGGCATAAGAGGCACGGAACCCAAGCATCAAATTGGAGGGAAATGGCCAAGGCTGGCTACTCACATAACGAATATCTGATATGCTGATATTGACCTCTTCTGCCACCTCACGTACCACCGCATGCTCAAGGTTCTCACCCACCTCAACAAACCCAGCGATCAAACCATACATGGGCGGCAGTTTTTGCTGTCCATGTCGATGGTGGTGCGCGAGTAAGATTTGCATTTCATCTGTTACTGGGTTTGGGCGGGTAATCGCCGTAATCACACATGGCTGGACGCGAGGATACTGGCGCAGCTGGCATACTGGACAAACCATAGCGCGCTCGTCTTGGTCAGCATGTACGGTAGGACTGGCACAGCGACTACAGAACTGCGTATCTGCTTGCCACCTTAATAACTGTATCGCTTGACTGATCTGGTCAGATAGGGCAACAGGTATGTTATTTATCAGCTGTCGATAAGGGACAAAGGTATCAGTACTGCTTTCGGCGATGATAGGCAGCGTCACGTTATGAGCGACTGCGTAATCATAAGTCATGGCAGTGGTGGACGGCGCAGTGAAGGTTTGGGCAGTGTTTTCATTGATCAAATCAGATGAAAGGCTATCCATATTATTATTATCATCAGATTGCCAGTGATTTGGCGATAGACTCTCATGTAGCGTCACGTGACCGAGCCGATAAGCTTGCTCGTCTGAACCAGTACGACTCTGTGGTAGTTGGATTTGTAATGGCCACCAACCATCTGGCATTTGACGGCATAAAACAGTGTCATCACTCAATATAAAAGCATGGGCCATAAAAGATTCCAAACAGTTTGAAGCAAATCCGTATCGATTTAGATACAGACTTATTTAACGTGAAGTATTCTGATTAAGTTTTATCGCCGCAAAATGACAAAATGGCGACGATAAAACCTGTGCAAGCAGTACTAAGCAGCAAGTAGATGACTTAAGCTTTGCTGGCCAACGTCAAGCGCTTGTTTACTGACAGGACGATTGTTCTCAAAACCATCCAGATGATGATCGACCGCCATAATCACATCAGCGATGCAGGCGAGTGTAGGGTCTTCGATACGTTGTCCACTCTCTATACGTTTTTCGATATAAATGGCTAATTGACCAAGCATGCTGGCGGGTGTTGGCAAATGTAAAAAGCGCAATGCACCTGCCACTTGGCGCATCATTCCCGGTATATTCTGAATATTAAGCATGTCGCGTTCAGGCTCTGCCAAATAGTCGTTAATTGCTTGCTCGGCACTTGCAATGGCGGTACGGCTTTCTTGTATGAGGGTATCGTATGATGTATTGAGCTGATGCAATGAGATATGCTGATTATTCAGTGGTAAGTAGATCGCCCCTGGGGTATGCATCTCTGCCATTGCAATTGTAGCATTCTCTGCATGCATCAATGCCAGTAATAAGTGATCAAAGTCATCCGGCGAAGGCGCCTGCCAATGGCTGACCGCACCCGCCGCTGTGATAAGACTATCAGCTGCATTGGACAATCCTAGCAGGCGCAGTGCTGAGCTCAATTCAGTCAAATCTTCAATGATCTGGGCAGTTTGCATATCAACAGGATTGATGGAGTCGCCACGTGCATAGCTGTCGACATTTTCTTTAATATTATTGATTTGAGACTGAATAATGTCATTTAGTGTATCGGTGAGTGCGCGATTGGGACCAAACAAGAAACGCTTCATCTCATCAAGCTGATCGCCTTCTAGATAGTTACTTGCGTACTGCTCACGTAATTGCTGCGCCTCAACAGTATCACGCTGACAGGCAAAATTAACTAAGTCTGCAAAACGTGTATCCATCACAGGTAAGTAGCTTTGGAACTGCTGCTCCACATAAATCAGCGTATGCTTTTGGCTCACGTTCAACGGTAAGACCGCGGCAATATCTGTCACAGCAGTCGCTGCTGCTTGCCAAAATAGGCTGTTACTATTTGATGCGATCAAAGCGCAGGCAGCACTCATGGCATCGAGTTTTTGCTGATCGTTTGAGTCAATATTGCCATCTTGGTTGAGTAGGGCAACGCCAAGACCGCTACGATAGGCATAGGTCAGGAGTTTTGTATCCAAATTGAGCGCGCTTAGTGGTTCAAAGTTTTGCTCTGGGTTAGCAATGATGACGCTACTGCTCCCAAAAGTAGAAAAGTCCTCGACCGTCATTGGTGGTTTTTGTCCATGCGCATTGAGATTGTTAACCACTGGCAATAACAAAGTAGGCTCTACCGACTCAGTCAATAATACAAACTCGACATAGCGTTCTAAAGTCATAATGGCTTCTGATAAATCCATGATGAGAGCCATGTCATTGTTGTCGCCGTTGTCATAAAGGCGCTGTAGACCGTCAACGATCGCATTGTTTAACACTTCTGCACCAACAAGAGAAATCAGTTTAAAAATACAAGACAGCTGCTTTAGAACATCAATAGAATCTGACAATAAAGGTGCTTGGCTACTATCGTCATTGAATTCGCTCAGATGAATCTCAGTATCTTTGAGCGTTGCGATAATCTCATCATGCAATAAGTGGAGTGACGGTAGGTTGAAATCAGTAACACTAAGCGTGGGGGCGGTTAACTTCATTTGCGCAGACTGGTCCATAAGTATTTTTCCATAATGTACTGATGAGAATGACGATGGTATCAATGGGGTAGTAAAAATATTGGTTAATGATGTTTTAACGTTTTATATGATAATAATCAAGGCTATATTGTACAAATGTTGGTGTAATTCAGGCTTGATGTAGCGGCTACATATTGGCTTTTAGCTCAGGGTAGTCCTCTGCAAGAGAAGCGTACCAGCTTTGATTGGTAGTCTCATCTGACGTCGATGCTAGCAATAAATTGGCCAAATTGGCAAAACTGGTATGGGCAGTTTGCCCGCCCTCTGTGGGTGCGTCTTCTTCAATGGCAAGCGTCACTTGACCGCCAGTCATCGCCAAGTAAACTTCGGCTAAAATCTCTGAATCCAGTAAGGCGCCGTGAAAGGTACGGTCTTGCTTACCAACGTCCAGACGACGTACGAGGGCATCCAATGTGTTCTTTTGTCCAGGATATTGCTGCTTTGCCATGACCAGTGAATCGGTCACTTGTACGCGCTCAGCAAAGTCATTGAGACCGACTTTCGCAAACTCCATGTTTAAGAAGTTCATATCAAAGGTGGCGTTGTGAGCGATAATCTCAGCACCATCCATAAAGTCGTATAATGACTGGGCAACTTGATCAAAGGTGGGCTTGTCCGCCAAAAATGCCTCAGAGATCCCATGAATACGAATAACTTCATCATCCATGCCACGCTGCGGATTGATATAGACGTGTAGTTTTTCACCAGTAAATTTACGCCCAACCATCTCAACAATACCGACCTCAATGATACGGTCGCCTTTTAATGCGTCCAGTCCTGTGGTCTCTGTATCCATGATGAGCTGACGATTTGCTTCATGACGATGTATCGGCTTTGGTAGTAGCGGCCTAAAATGAGGATTGGCACGACTCGTATCCCCATCAAACTTGGGTGTATCAGTATCTATAGTTGGGATATCACTAGTCATGTCGGTATCATTCATGGGTACTTGGGCTTCTGGCATGGCTTTATTACTCATCATTTTGGGTGCGTTGTCTGGATGGTGAGGAGTCTCTACCATGACATCATTATGCATCATACGTGCTTCATGGCTATGTTGACTGTCATTGATTCGTAACTCATCTTCTGACACATCGTCAAACTCGTCATCTACCATATCTAGACCCAATGGGTCGAACTTTAGCCAATCATCATTGGCGACAGGTTTTTTATCAGTCGCTATGCGGCCTTTTTTTTTAGGGGCGTCTGATTCGTTTATCACAGGTTTTTGTGCCACAGATGCTTTTATCATAGAGGAGTGACCACTGTTTGACGTAACCCCTAAGTTTGCCAGTTCGTCTGCTTTTTCATTACCGGCATGTCCAGCGTGACCCTTAACCCAGTGCCAATCAACATCACGCTGTTGACATAGCTTATCCAATTGTTGCCAAAGGTCTTGATTGGCGACGGGCTTTTTGCTCGCTGTTTTCCAGCCTTTTTTCTTCCAGCCTTCAATCCATTCGGTGATGCCTTTTTGGACGTAGCTGGAATCTGTCCAAATCTCAAGTTTTTGCTCATGTGAGCTATGTGTTAGGGCCTGTATCGCACCCATGAGCTCCATGCGATTATTGGTGGTTTCCGTATCACCGCCATATAAATCCTGCGTGCTACCATCGCTAAATATAAGGTGCGCGCCCCAACCGCCAGCGCCGGGATTGCCTTTGCAGGCACCGTCAGTATACGCTACCGTTATGTTTTTCTTGGCGGCTAACGGATCAGTTGCGTTGCTTGTATTAGAGTGTGGCATGGCGTTACGGTTGTCTGACATAGAGATGTATAAACCTGATAAATAGTAAGCATAAAAGTAGTATTAGAGCATCGCGCTCATACTAATTGAACGATGCTAGTGCCGCTGTGAGTATAACAAATCTATCGTAAATATGGGTGGTCGTGACGCACAAAATCACAAAACTAGGGATGGCAACGCATAACACAATAGTAACCTGATTGTTTTCTGTTAAAATAGCTTGGCTCGCTAAAAAACGTCTATTTTTTAGCGAAAATGCTTTTAAAGAAGCCAATACCAGCGCGCTGTCTTTGTCACAATAGTATCCACAGAAAATATTTGTAGATAGCTATTTGATAGTTTTCTTATGACAACGCGCTCAGTGCAAGTCTCCCATACATGACCGCAGGATAGCTTTATTATGTCTTTATGCTCAAGTATTTTTTATAAGCGACTGACGTATCTGATGCTCAGTGCTACGGCCAGCACAGTGCTCCTTTTGAGTGGCTGTAGTGATAGCAGTGATGCTCAGGCAGATACTGAGGTCGCGGCAACCGATTTATCTGTGTTTGCAGGCTGTTATACAGTGAGTCAAGACGAGCCTGCGCAAATAAAGGTTAGCCAACAAGACGGCGCTTGGGTGATGCAGATGAAAGAGCCTGCAAGTGCTAAGCGTGTGTGGGATGAGCCTGAAGCGTTAGAAGTGATTAAAAATAGTGATATACCGCAGTTTTTCTCTATTGATCCAGATAATGTCGATGCGGTCATTGGACGTCCTGATCGAGTGCTAGTATTGGCGCATGTCAAGCCTGCCTATGCCAATATCGACCCACTCTTAGACAGCGAGTATCTGTCTTATATTTACCGAGGTGCTAACACCATCTATCGAGTAGAGTGTGACGACGTCAATACCGATATATTGGCCAATCCACACGCCAACATCATTATCGATAATGTGAATGAGAGTAGTTAGATAAGTATTTCTCATAGGTAGCATAAATATCGTTGATGATCAATCGTATTTGTCCAAAACGATCTTGCTACAAGCCTTTAAATCAGTAGAGTCAAGCTATATGAATTTTTTTAGTTATGTCGTGTTAGGTGGGTTTTCTTATGCCGCGGGTTGGGCGATAAGAACGTATGTATTAGAAAAGCAGCCGAAGACTGACCAACCTTATAATCTCAAGCATCCTGCTATTTTGGCGTACTTGGCTGGGTTTTTTATCGTTATGCTGATTGTCTCTTGGTTGATTGGTCGCTATATTTTAGGTCATGTGGCGATTGACTTACCGTTTATCATCGTCAATAGTCTGGTTGCAACTTTCGTGTACTCGTTTGGCCTTAATCCAGAAAAAGCAAGCTACGATGTGCCGAATTAAAATCTGACGTTTGGAGGTTTAACCGTTCAGCGTCAGATTGATTAAAGCAACAAAAAAGCCACAACCAAGTGAGTGGCTGTGGCTTTTTTAAACTGCTAATTATCGGTTGAGACATAACTAGTTATGATGCTTTTTTGAGATCAGTACTGGTTTCATTGTTATCTTCTTCATCAGTGCTGTTTTTATCATGACTGATCTTGTCCGTGCGTTTGTCATTTTCCGATGTGCTTTTGGTGTCTGATTGTTCTTGTTTCCACGACTTGTATTTTTGCAAATCTTTTCTGGCCTGTTTTAAACAAAATTTAAGTACAAGTGCGTCATCGATATAGCCGATAAACGGAATAGAATCTGGGATAAGGTCAATAGGGTTTAGTGTATAGATTGCCCCAACCACGCCAGCTGATATGGTTCTAAAAGGAATCTTACGATAGTCACCTTTATAGTAGTCTTTGATTAGACTCATAAATAGCATCAAATCATCGCTAAAAGGTTCAAGATAACTATTGTCTTCTAGCTTTTCTTTAAGTTTGTCTTCTTTTCCAATCAAGTATTTCAAATTAGAAACGAGTGTTTTTTCTTTATCATTTTTCTTGGTAAACATAATTGTTGCCTTTATTTTTGTGCGATGAATTTGTATCTACAGTAACAAACATACTCGCCCCATGTTGTATGTCTCGGTAGCGAAAAAGTAAATATAGGTAAAGGCTTGGGTAACTTGACTGCTGGCAAGATGCGTTACAATGTTTGAGTATGACGGCGTCATTTGTGATGTGCGCTACTGCAAAAGATGACAATGTATAAATCATAAAAATAAAAATGTATAGGTAGCAACAACGTATGGGTTCAAAAATACCGTCCATCCAGCAATCAATAGAAGATAAAAACCTACAGTCAAACCTAGCTGATGAGCTTAATGTTGGCCTAAACCGTCGACAGTTTTTGCGCCGAATAGGTGTTGGCGCAGGTGCTGCGGCATTAGCAGCGCAAAGTATTCCTCACGCATTGGCTGCCAGCCTCATTGAGGCAGATAATAGCTCGCAGCTGACCAAAGACGATCTGCCGACTGCATTGTTGGATGAGCGCTCAGCGCAAACTTCTCTAATAACAAGCTGCACTACGCCCACGATTGAGACCAGACTGTTTGCCAGCTCCAATGTGGGCGGCAGTGATGAGCGCAATCAGTTGGCATTAGATCGCATGAGCTGTGCTGGGTTTAAAATAAGTAATCCCGATATCACCAATCGTCAATATTTGCGCTTTGCAGGTACGGACTCGCAGCGTGCCAGTGACTTCCAAAACCTCGCGACCGGAGCGATAGCAGCGCCAAAACTGCTGCTAGGTGTGCGCGGTGGTTATGGTGCGATGCGTATATTACCCATGGTTGATTGGACGACGCTTGGGCGTATTATGAAAGAGCGCGGCACGATACTCGCAGGGTTCAGTGATGTGACTGCGATCCAATGTGCGCTATTGGCGAAAGGGTCTATGAGTTCACTTGCGGCACCGATGCTTTATAGCGAGTTTGGCAAAACTGCGCCTGATCAAATCAGCTGTCGCCAGTTCGCCAAAGCCTTAACGGATTCTAATTTAACGATCACCATAAAAGATGCGTCTTTAACCAGTCAGCAACTGCCTACCATACTCACAGCGGGCGAGCCCAAAGTGCTCACTGGTACGATTTGGGGTGGCAACCTAAGCGTGGTGTCAGCGCTAGCAGGTAGTGAGTATTTGCCGCGCATTGAGGGCGGTATTGTGTTTTTAGAGGATGTGGGCGAGCAGGCGTATCGTATTGAGCGTATGCTGTATGATTTGTATTTAGCGGGTGTGTTTAAAGGTCAACAAGCGATTGTGTTTGGGGCGTTGTCTGGTTCAGGTGAGGACAGCTATGACAAGCGTTATGATGTTGCCACAGTGATTCGTCAATTACATAAGCTGACTGGATTACCAATTTATAGTGGCATGCGATTTGGTCATATTAGCAAAAAACACAGCTTTCCCCTTGGCGCAACGTGTCAACTGACGCCCAATACATCAGGCGGCTACCAGTTGTCCTTTAGCGATTATCCCACCATCAAGGCGGACGCTATCCATGTCGAAGGCCTATGGCAGAATATGTAAACATGCATGAGCACTAACTAACAGACTCTAAATCGCCAGCCGTGAAAACTTATCTTGATATTCCTTAGGCGTCAACTCTGTTGCCCGTTTGAACAGGCGAGTAAACGAAGAGATATCATCATAGCCGACTTGATCGGCAAGAGACTTGATACTCACATTCCCCAACTCGAGCAAGCGCTTGGCTTGCTCAATTCTCACTGCCTGAATATATTCAACGGGTCGCATCGCGACGCTGGCCTGAAAGCGTCTATTCAAAGTGCGTGGAGTGATATTTGCCATGGCAGCTAGGCTGCTGACTTGTATGGGCTGTTGAAAATTCTGCTCAATGAATTCTTGCACTTGTTTGACCAGCTGGTCTGCATGCGACTTGTGCAAGGTCACATTGGTATAGCTGTTTTGATTGCCTCGTTTGCTATCAATAATCTGAGTTTTTGCCATCTGGGTCGAGATCTCCCGCCCGCAGTAGCGCTCTATTAATAATAGCCCCAAATCATAAAAGGCGCTGCCGCCTGCCGCACAAAATATACTACCCAGCTCATCGCTTGCATGAGTGACAAACTGGTTCTCTTGTAAGTCCACCAGTGGAAAGTCTGCCTTAAATTTATTGGCATAGCCCCAATGGGTGGTGGCGACTTTATGATCTAATAGCCCTGCCTCCGCCAAGAAAAAAGCTCCGCTACAGTTGCTGGCAATATCCGCGTTGGTATTCGCCAGTCGCTTTAGGTGGGGTAGTAGCCCATTATTTTGCTTCAATACCTTATCAATAGAGTCGCCAATGGTGGGCACCAGCAACAAGTCGCACTCCGTGACATCTTGGATATCGCAGTGCGCTCGCATCATTAAGCGGTTGCTACATCTGATATCACCGCCGCCTAAGCTTGCGATTTGCACCTTAAACCTAGGCTCTACCGCTTCATTTGAAAATCGCTGCCAGCTGACCCCTGTAAATGAAAATAAATCTAAGGCACCAGCGAGCACGCTACCAAGCACACCATCGAAGCCAAGAACGATTACATTAAATGGTTTGAAATAGGGCATCAGTTACTCGCATCTGTTATTTTTCTCACTAATCATAACGTCCATAGGAGAAATTATTTCCAAATTTATGTCACATTTGACCATGATTATGTCATAAATGACAATACGGCAGTGCGCTAATTTAGATTAATATCAATTGATAAGCATTAACCCCCTTTGTGTTGCCTGACTCAATGATGCCGTAAATATCATAGATAGGGTCATGACAGAGGGTAATAATACAAACGGATTTGCCTGATTTACGATCGTTACATGTAATCAAAAGAAACTAAAAGAGACGACTATGGCCACAGATACCCTTATCAACGACTTTGAGTTACCGTTCCAGCTGTACGATGTGCTAGGAACACAAACCCTCACTGAGCACGCAAAGTTCTCAGAGCACAGCCGCGAGACCTTTGATGCGGTATTAGATACCGCAAATAAGATCGCAACGGATTTATTTTTGCCGCACAATCACTTGGCAGACAAGAATGAGCCGCAGTTCGATGGCAAAAAAGTCAGCATGATAAGCGATGTCAAAGTCGCTTTTGATGCGTTTCGTGACTCAGGTTTTATCGCTGGTCGTTACAGTTTTGAAGACGGTGGTATGCAGCTGCCTGAGACAATCATGACCGCGGTGGCAGGCTATTTTATGGCAGCCAACCCGTCGACGACCGCCTATCCATTTTTGACCACTGCAGCCATCAATGTCATTTCTCACTTTGCCAGTGATGATATCAAAGCCGCCTTTATGCCGCGTATGCTAACAGGCGAGTTCACTGGAACCATGGCGCTGACAGAGCCGCATGCAGGCTCGTCACTTGCTGACATCAAGACCACCGCTGTCAAACAAGACGACGGCTCGTACCGCATCAAAGGCAGCAAGATTTATATCTCAGCAGGGGACCATGAACTGTCTGACAATATCGTGCATTTAGTATTGGCCAAGATTCCAGGTGGCCCTAGTGGGGTAAAAGGCATCTCCTTATTTGCGGTGCCAAAGTACCGTTTGAACGATGATATGTCTGTCGGCGAGCGCAATGACGTGCATCTGACAGGACTGATTCATAAACTTGGCTATCGAGGGGCAACCTCGACGGCATTGAGCTTTGGTGACGCGGGCGATTGTTACGGCTACCTGATCGGTGATGAGCATTTTGGCCTGCGTTATATGTTCAAGATGATGAACGAGGCACGTATTGCGGTTGGGTTTGGCGCGGCGATGATTGGCTATCGCGGTTATCAGTATTCGCTCGATTACGCCAAAGATCGTACGCAGGGGCGCATTGCACCGAACAATAAACCTGAAGATGATGCGACTGCTATCATCCAGCATGGTGACGTAAAGCGTATGCTATTGGCACAAAAAGCCTATTCTGAAGGCGGTATTTCCTTGTGCTTATACGGCTCAAACCTAATTGACCGTATCAATACTTGCGAAGACGACACCCTAAAGAATGAGTTGACCGAATTGTTAGACCTCCTTACGCCCGTACTAAAAGCATGGCCGTCTGAATATGGGCCAAAAGCCAATGACTTGGGTATTCAAGTATTGGGCGGTGCTGGTTATACGCGTGAATATCATGCTGAGCAGTTTTGGCGTGACAATCGTCTCAATCCTATCCATGAAGGGACTAATGGCGTACAGGCATTGGATTTGTCATTCCGTAAGTTATGGCAAAAAGGTGGTCTTGGTATTCAAATATTAAAGCGTGAAATCACGCAAGATCTAGAAAATATCACCACGCCTGAGACTGCGGCACTCGCGGGTAAATTAACGCCTTACATGGGTCAGCTGCATGAAGTGCTGGTGCATCTAAGCAAAGTGTTGCAGACAGAAGAAGCCATTACGCTTACTGGTAACGCCCAAGCGCTGATGAATATTTTTGCCTCGATCGTGTTGAGCTGGATTTGGATTCGCCAAGCCAGTAAAGCTGAGCAGCTATTAAGCACGACGCAAGATATTGAGCAACAAAACTTTTATAAAGGCAAGATACAAGCGGCGAAGTACTTCATCGATTGGGAACTACCGTTGATTAACCGTGATATAGCCATTTTAAACAATGACAACGCTGTTTGCACCGACATGCAGGCAGACTGGTTCTAAGAACAACGCTAAGGAAAGAGCAATGACAACCATAAATAGACAATGGCGACTAAAAACAAGACCAGTTGGCGCACCAAGCACTGAGACTTGGGATTATACTGAGACAGAAATACCGACTATCACCGATGGTCAATTACTGATTAAAATTGATTATATCTCGATAGATCCTGCAATGCGTGGCTGGCTAAATGATGCCAAATCATATATCAAACCTGTCCAGATTGGGGAAGTCATGCGTGCCGGTACGGTGGGCGAGGTGATTGAAAGTAAGCATGAGAAATTTGCCGTTGGGGATTATGTCGCAGGTCACGATGGCGTGCAGTCATATGCGGTCAGTGACGGCACAGGATTGCATAAAGTTGATCCAAATCTTGCACCGCTACCTTATTATTTAGGCGTACTTGGGATGCCGGGCATGACAGGGTATTTTGGTTTGCTCAAAACAGGCCAACCAAAAGCAGGCGAGACCGTTGTGGTATCAGGTGCTGCGGGTGCCGTTGGTAGTTTGGTCGGTCAGATTGCCAAAATCAAAGGCTGCCGCGTCGTTGGTATTGCAGGCGGTAGCGAGAAATGCAAATTCTTAGTTGATGAGCTTGGGTTTGATGCAACGATCGATTATAAAAACGAAAACGTCAAAAAAGCCTTGAAGCAAACTTGTCCAAATGGCGTCGATGTCTATTTTGATAACGTTGGCGGTGACATTTTAAATGACGTACTTACTCAAATAAACCTACATGCGCGTATCGTCATCTGCGGTGCGATCAGTCAATACAACAACACGGAAGCCGTCAAAGGCCCATCGAACTATTTATCACTCCTGGTCAACCGCGCCCGTATGGAAGGCATTGTGGTGTTTGATAATATCAAAGAATATCCAATCGCCATGAAAGAGATTGCAGGCTGGATTCAGTCAGGCGACATCAAAGTAAAAGATCATATCGTTAAGGGGATTGAGACATTCCCTGATACGCTTATGATGCTCTTTAACGGTGAAAACTTCGGCAAACTGGTACTTAAAGTAGAGGAATAACTCATGACACTGAATACAAACGGAATTGCATCAGATGTAACGGGTAAGCGTATTTTGATCACAGGCGGCGCATCAGGCATTGGTGCGGCAAGCGCGCTGCTACTGGCCAGTCGCGGCGCAAAAGTCGTGATCGGTGATATGGCAGAAGAGATGGGTGAGTCTGTTGCCCAGCAAGGCCGAGATGCGGGCAACAGTATCGTCTTCAAAAAAGTAGACGTGACCAGTGGTGATGAAGTGCGTGCGTTGTTTGACTTTGCGGTAGAGACGCTAGGCGGTCTAGATGTGGTGGTCAATAACGCGGGTATCGACCACAAGCCTTCGCCCATGCATGAGCTGAGTGATGAGGACTTTGATCGCAATATCGCCGTCAATCTAAAAGGGGTCTGGCACTGCATGCGTGCCGCTGTCAATTGTATGATACCGAATGGCGGTGGTCATGTAATCAATGTGGCGTCTATCGCTGGTCTGCGTTCTGCGCCCATGTTATCGGCTTACAGTGCCGCCAAACATGGCGTGATGGGTCTGACCAAGTCGGCAGCCCACGAGTACGCCCGCGCCAATATCCGTTTTAATGCAGTCTGTCCAAGCTTTATTGATACGCCAATGGTACGCAATACCATGGCAGCCATGAATGAACGCGCACAGCAAGCAACCGTCAAAGCCAGTCCGCTGCGCCGTTTGGGTGAGGTGGACGAGGTGTCTGCCGCGATTGCATGGCTCGCTAGCGACGAGAGCAGCTTTATGAATGGCCATGCCTTTACCTTGGATGGCGGCATGTTGGCATAATTTGTGCGAAAAACGTCTAGAATATTTAAAACTATAAGGAATAGTGATGAAGGATTTATTTGATTTAACCGGTAAAATTGCCCTAGTGACAGGTGCGAGCCGCGGTATTGGAGAGTCTATTGCTCGTCTGCTGGCCTCAAGAGGGGCACACGTGATTGTCTCTAGCCGCAAAATCGATGCTTGCCAAGCAGTCGCAGATAGCATCAAATCTGACGGTCATAAAGCCAGTGCCTTTGCCTGTCATGTGGGAGATATGGAGCAAATTGACGCGATTTTTGAGCATATTAAAAGTGAGTTTGGTCAAATTGATATCTTGGTCAATAACGCTGCAGCCAACCCGTATTATGGCCATATTTTAGATACTGACTTAGCCGCTTTTGATAAAACGGTGGAGGTCAACATTCGTGGTTACTTCTTTATGTCAACAGCCGCTGGCAAAATGATGAAAGAGCAAGGCGGCGGTGTTATATTGAATACCGCGTCAGTCAATGGACTGGTGGCAGGTGATAAGCAAGGCATTTACTCAATCACTAAAGCGGCAGTTATTAGCATGACCAAGGCCTTTGCCAAAGAATGTGGTCCACTTAATATCCGTGTGAATGCGTTATTACCAGGCCTGACGGATACCAAGTTTGCCTCAGCGCTAACGACCAATGATAAGGTCTTAAAAATGGCGCTACATTCGATCCCGCTAGGGCGAGTGGCAGAGCCTGATGAAATGGCAGGTACGGTGCTGTATCTGGTGTCGGACGCTTCAAGCTATACCACAGGCGCGACTATCGTTGTCGATGGTGGTATGCTGGCTTAATTAGCTAATCTATAAGACATAGGTTAGATAAGAAAGTAATTGTTTAAAACTGCATGAGATAAATTTTCATGCGGTTTTTTTGTTTTCATTTTTAATGAATTGCATAGCTACTCTTCCTACTTTGTCATTGAATAGACTATTAGTGCGAAGTAAAAATGGGCTATACCGTGGCATAATTAATTTAAATAACCAAAAGGAGTCAAATATGGACTCATTGACCAATCATAAAATAAATACTATTTCTCAAAATAAAACATGGCTATTTGTGCCAGCGACTCGCATCGATAGGATAGATAAAGCCTTTGCTAGTGGCGCAGATGCCGTGATTGTGGATTTAGAAGATGCTGTTGCCAAGCAAGACAAAGCGGCGGCTCGAGACGCATTAAAAAACTACTACGATGAGCAAAATGCAAAGCAAACTTATCGGCCCATTTGGCTGCGTATCAATCAAGCGGGTAGTGAGGAGTTTTTCAAAGACATCGTGCTTTGTCAGAAAATGTCTAACTTGGCTGGTGTGTTATTGGCTAAGGCCGAGCGCGCCGAAGATATCGACAGCATACATCAGCTGACAGGTTTACCTGTAATCGCTTTGATAGAGAGTGCCATCGGGCTATACCAAATCGATAGCATGGCAAAAGCAGTAGGCTTGGCCGCTTTTAGCTATGGGTTTTTGGATCTGTGTAATGATCTACAAGTACAAGTAGGGACGCCATCAGCCGAGATAGTTGCCAATCAGATTCGCTATCAGCTTATTTTGACCTCAAAAGTACATCAGCTATCGCCGCCAATCGATACCATTTATCCTGATTTTAAAGATGAGTCAGGGTTAAGTAATCGAGTAAATTTGTGGTCAAAAATGGGTATGGCAGGGATGTTATGCATTCATCCTAAGCAAGTTGCCACTGTGCAACAAGCCTTGCAGCCGATAGACAAAGCGCTTGCGTTTGCAACACGGGTGATAGAAGAGTATGAAAAAAGCGGGCAAGCGGTGTTTAAAATAGATGGTGAGATGGTCGATGCGCCAGTGATTGCGCGCAGTCGTCAACTTTTGGAGAAGCAGCGGTTATTGGCAAAGTAGCAGGCAAAGCTATAATGCTTTATCATGAGACATATCTATTTGTATATAAAAGCACACTATGATTTTTATCAATAACCAGATTAGCCTCAATGATAATGAGGTAGAGATTAGTGCCATGCGCGCACAAGGCGCAGGCGGGCAGAATGTCAATAAAGTCTCCTCTGCCATCCATCTACGTTTTAATATTCACACCTCAAGCCTAAGCGATGAATACAAACAGCGATTGCTAGATAGCAGAGACAGCCGAATCACCAAAGAGGGCGTACTTATCATTAAAGCACAGCAGTTTCGTACGCAAGAGCGCAATAAAATCGATGCGCTTGAACGGCTGCAAAGCTTTATCAATAAAGCCACGCATGTCAATAAAACCAGACGGCCGACCAAGCCCAGTCGAAATGCCAAACGCAAACGCGTCGATCAAAAAACTCAGCGCGGCAAAATCAAAGCTTTACGCGGTAAAGTAGATTTCTAGAGAATTTGTGATACTAGCTTTTGTCATTGAGAGGTTTTGCGACACAACAGCTATACAGCAAAAGTCATCGTAGATTATGGCGGTTTTTGAGTTTATAGTGGTATAGGCGAGAAATCATCACCTATACCGTTATGCTAGATTAAATAGTTATTTAGAATGCGCCATTAAGTCCAATAAATAGGCTGGTTGAGTCATCGTCATCACCTTGTGAATGTGTGACACCAGCATTAGCGTTTAATAGACCAAAGCTTCTAGACACTCCAAGTGTCATGGCAACGTTATCATCATCAGTTTCGACCATAGGTGTCTCAAAACTAATATTAGATAGCGTATTCAAACTTGCCGTTACCGCTTCACGATTATCACTCAGCTGCTTTTGATAATGAATATCACCAAATAAGTTGAGGTTCTCCATCAAGGTATGATTGGCTTTGAGACCAATCTTGCCGTATGTCGTAGAGTACTTCTGCTCATCGAACTGCATGGCAATGCCAGACATCTCTTTTTCTTTGAGTCCGTCAATTTTTACGCGGCTCGCTGTTGCACCGATATAAGGTGTGACGGCAATATTACTTACCTGCAATGGGTAGCCTGCCTGCAGGTTGGCATAATAACGTTTACCATCAGCATTTGACTTGAACTGTTGTTGGTTGCTACCAAGTGTGACAGCACGTGTGACATCGACATCCATGTTGCCAAATCCTGCAGCACCATTTATCTGTAAGCCGCCAAACTTGTTGCTATGATAGACACCAAAACCAACTTCTCCCAGATCAATATCACTTAAACCTGTGCCGACATCTGAGTTTTCAAAGTCTTTTTGGGTGATGTTACCGTATAAGCCTGTCACAGCATTGGCTGAATTAGGATGAGCAAAATCTACACCAAGTAATACTTGGGTATTATTATCACTATCAAACCCTGCAATGTCTTGATTGGCGACTTCACCAACAGCCCATAGTGTACGAGCAGGTTTTTGCTCACTGCTTTGGATTTGGTTGACGTGTGACTGTAAGCGCTCATTGGTTGCAAGTCCGGTTGTCGTTGCAATATGTGGCAGCACACCGATTAGGCTGGGGGCAGTAACAACAGCATTTGCATAGTCGGCGATCAGTTGGTGGGTAGCACCTGTTGGATGAATGCTATCAGCGAAAAAGTAGGTTTCGTTGGCATCTGTTTCTACAAGAGTGTTGCGTCCACAAGTTAGAGAGCTATTGTTGTCACCACAAGCTTCATCGGTGACATTAGTGAAACCATACTGAGCAGGCGATGCAATGATTTCTTGAGTCAAGCTAAACATATCTAGCGGTATGATGTTCGCACCAGTAGCTGCTACGCCACTAAGCATAAATTGATTATATAGACTAGTAGCGCCAGTATTTTGCGCTTGTGCCACAGACCCTTGATCAATAGCTCTAGGCGTCAGCCCGATATCAGGAATATTAGGTACTAAAATGTAGTTTGCGCCATTGTCTTTTAGTGTGTTAATTGTTTCGGCCTGGCTCGCTACTGCGCCAAGTATCGTAGCTTGGGCATTAGCAGGATCTTCAGCCGCCGCAAGCAAGTCATTTGCACCTGCCCACACGACATAAAGTCCATTAGGATCTACTTGATTATTATCAATATAATTATTAACTTGGCTATTGGCAGAGGCCACCGGAATACCAAAAGCAGTGACATCTACGCCTGCTCTTGCACCACCAATTGCATAATTATTACCTGTCTGACTACCATCATAAGTATTGGCGACAGCAGTAGTACCTAGTTGTTCAGCGAATGACGTTGCCCATGTATTATCAGGGTTAGTAGTAAATTGACCTGACTCCTCAAGCCCAAACGCACCTTGAGTGAGGGGGCTAAAATATCCGCCATCCGTTAAACTGTCGCCAAAAAAGGTGACACTGTCATAAGCATTTGCGTGATAAATACCAGCGATAGATAGGCTGATGGCAAGCATGCTTTTGTTAAAATTTTTGAGAGTAGTATGACCAACTATGGAGCGAGCGGTATTACGGGGCATAGCGACATCCTTGTCATTAATGTAATAGATTGTCAATGGAGTGTAACTATTTTTTAGAAGGCTAGCAATCATTTTGATTACAACATCAAAAGAATATTGTCTTATTTTTACAACTTTTGTATAGTCAATCAATATTAAAAGTGGTGCAAGGCGGACGAGTGCAAGTACTACAGTAGTAGGCTAAACGAGTCTAACGCTGTAACACTTTAATAGTGGTTCGACCATATCCTTAAAAAAAATCTAGCAAGCCTTGCAAGGCTGTACTATTACCTAACCATTTTATTACATACATCACTACTTTTAATCATTCACAAAGCATCGGTATCAATAGATAGATTACACTTAGCCAAGTCGCCGACTCAACTCAGGGAAGCGTTTTATCATAAATAACATTAGGAGCAGAGCGATACTCGCAATAGCCGCGCCGACATAACCCACGCTTGATATCGAGATATGCGTCACTGCATAGCCACCAAATAGCGCACCTGTTCCAATACCTAAATTGATAATACCTGAGAACATCGCCATCAGCATGTCTTGTGCATTGACATCGACCATGATGACCTTTGCCTGCATTGAGATAATCAGTAGCATGAGTGCCGCGCCCCAAAGCAGTGCACTAACACTAAGCGCCCAAACAGAGGTCACGACAAACAGCAATGTCAGCATAGAGACAAGTATTAATATCGTAGATACCAGCATCAATTGGGTGTTATATCTATCACCCCAACGACTGAATATCACACTGCCCACAATGCCTGCTGCCCCAAACAGTAGTAGCACAAAAGTAGCTGCGTTTTCGTTGATATTACCGACCTGACGCATAAAGGGTTCTATGTAAGAGTAGGCCGTATAGTGTGCGGTAAAGACGAGCAAGATAAGCAAATATAGACAGACCAGTAAGGGGTTCTTGAGTAGTTCTGGAATCTTTCTAAAAGATCCCTCAAACATACTTGGTAAGGTAGGTAATAGTCTCGCTTGCAAAATAAAGACGACAAGCGCAATGACACCAATGCCGCCAAATGTCGCGCGCCAACCAAACCATTGACCAACCAACCGTCCCAACGGCACACCGAGTACCATCGCAAGCGACGTCCCAGTCGCGAGCACACTCAGCGCCATGGCTTTCTTGCCTTCGGGTGCCACACGTATGGCGATCGCTGCTGTAATGGACCAAAATATCGCATGCGACAGCGCAATCCCAACTCGGCTAATGAGCAGTACATCAAAACTCCATGCAAATACAGATAGCATATGACTGGCAATAAAGACGGCAAACAGCCCTAAGAGTAACCGTTTACGCTCAAATCGACTGGTCAATAGCATCAGCGGCAATGACATCGCTGCCACAATCCAAGCATAGAGCGTCAACATCCAGCCCGTTTCTGCTGTGGTAATAGAGAAGTCTTGGGCGATATCGCTCAATAGCGCCACAGGGACAAATTCTGTGGTGTTCATAATAAAGGCACTAACGCCCATCAAAAATACTTGAAAATACTGAGTTCGGCGAGCGTTCGCGCTCGCCTCAAGGTTATGTGTCATAAAATCCAATACAAAGCAGGTGCTAATACAGCGGGTGACAAGTCAAGGTGGGGTAGGTATTCTTGGAATACAAGCGTCGCGAGGCAAGATAGCAAGCCAAAGTCGATTGTAAAAGATGTTTTTTGATAAGGATTGTTAACCTAAAGCTCAGCATGAAAGGCCTAGGAAAAGAGAGTTAATAAAAATACGCAATAGATATAGGAAAATAAAACTCAATATTAGGGCGTGTTGAACATTTGCAAATAGGCACTGCTGATCGCTAAAATGGTTCCAGACAAGGCACAAAGCGACGATAATGCAGATGCCTTAGCGAGATTTGTAACGCAGTATGGGGCAATTTTAGCATCAGCCCCAACGATAAAAGCAGGGGACAGGACTCTTTTTTGCCGCTTCATCGTTAAAAATAA
>Ga0207918_100029_pt1 | contig 42450 bp, 41 predicted proteins | sample DeeseametaMP0440_FD_184211 | JGI IMG/M metagenome (GOLD analysis project Ga0207918, IMG submission 184211) | Marine microbial communities from the Deep Atlantic Ocean - MP0440 (SPAdes) | ecosystem: Environmental > Aquatic > Marine > Oceanic | place: East of Rio de Janeiro, Brazil, South Atlantic... | reverse complement strand
TTCTTCTGTAAGCTGAAAGATTTCAAGAAAATTGCCATGCGTGCTGAAAAAACGGATGAGTCGTTTGCTGCTAATATCTATTTAGCAGCGACGATTATCCATTTACGGTAATTGTCAACACACCCTAACACGTTGGCTATTCATTGAGTAAATCCTAAACTCAACTAATTCTTTTATTTATCAGGCAACCATTTTTCGACATTCGACGGCACATTCACGGCAAGCATCAGCACATTGCTGGCAGTATTGATGCTCATGTTGGCTACATTCATCTGCACAGTATTCACAAACCTTGGCACAAAGCTCACAAATTTCTTTCATAAAAGGAGATTCTGTTTGCTGCATACGAGCACAGAGCTGACAAATATCTGCACAATCTAGACAACGCTGAATACATTCTCGCATCATCTCCAGATTTTCTTCTTTTAGACAGGCATTTGCACAACTGGCACAGGTAAGGTAACAGTTCATACATGCCTTTGCGCAATCTGAAAATTGGATATCGTTCATCATACTTCCCTAAAGTCAATTGATTTAGGAATAGGCTAATCAAAAAAAAAGATATACACTAGGACGATTATGTAAGGGAAAGTAAAATAGTCATAGATTTTGTTAAATGGTTTTAGGAGAGTGTAAATGCAGTGTCGATGAAGGACTGCATGAGCTGCTTTTGAAAGTCTTTGATGTCATCGAAGCTTTTCATGCTGCTGGCCATTTGCTCAGCCAGTTTCTTGATGTCAGATTGGTTAGTCATTGCTTATTCTCCTGTTAGTGGATTATAAGCAGTTACACAAAGTTTGGGAAACTCTCATGGAAATTGCCTTTTGAGTTTGAAGCAATGTACAATGATAAGATTAACCCGTTAGGTCAGGTGGCCTAACTTAAATAAAAAGTCTCCGACAAACCCGGTACGGTTCAGATGATGCGTTCTACTACATGGATTACAGTCTTGGTTGGATTGTTCATGTTCCAAAGCTTTTGGAATGTGGCGGCGGCCTTTTGTGTCCATGAACAACAGCCTCAATCACAGCAGAGTTATCATTTTGGTCATCACCAAAATACCTTGTGTGCCAGCGATAGTCGTCAACACGATCATAATGGACAGTCAGAAAACATAAAAACATTCAGTAGCGATTTAGAAATCGGTGAAGATCATCAAGATCATCTACCATCGATGATGCATTTGATTGTACAAAATGAAAAAGTAGATGTGTTTCATCCAAGCTCTGAAGTTAAAGTGAATCCACAATTTCATTGGAAAAACAGCTATCAGGCTCCTGACCTGTTTCAACAAAGCCTACCTCCCGAATTTTCCCCGCTCATGGTGGGGTAGCCTAAAACATTCCCACCACTTTTATTATTTAAATAAGTGGGAAAAATCATGTCTTCACAATCAATTATACTCTTGCGTCATAGCTTGGTTGCTTGTATATGTGCAGCGGCTATGCAATATAGCTATGCTGAAAACGTTACCAGCTTTGAATCCGCTTTAGCAAAAGTACAAAGTTACCAGACTCAAGACAAGCCGTGGCAACAAGTTCAGCAAATATCTGAATTGAATATTCAGCAAAGTCGGTTATGGCAGAATCCAAGTATAAGTTTAGAACAGTCTGGCTTTGGCTCAGGTCAAGAACAGGAATTCAATGTTGGCGTTAGTCAACCTCTAGATCTATTTGGTCAGCGTAAGCTGAACCGGGTGATTGCCAATACCTCGAATCAACAAATCCAATTGCAACAGCAATTATGGAAGGCACAAAGCCAACTGATTGTTAAATTTGCATGGTCGCAATTTGCACTTGCTGAGGTTGAGCAGTCTGCTTATTCAGTACAGTTAAAAACAAGTAAAGTCAATCTGGACAGTGCCCAGAAACGCTATCAGGCAGGCAGTATTGCCCTGGTTGATTTTGAGCGTGCCCAAATTGAAGCGCTAGAAATCCAACGACTTTATGAGCAAGCGATGCTGAATAAACAAGCTGCCGGTCGTCAGCTGTCTAATTTGTGGGGGGGAGAAACATCTTCACATCTTCAATTGAATAAAACCGCTATCCCTTGGCCAGAGCAAAGTCTCCAAACTGTGCAACGGTATATTGCTGAAGGGTGGCTAGAAAAACTCTATGCCTTGAACATTCAGCAATCGGATCATCAAATTGAAAATTTAAGAATTCAGGCACGTCCCAATCCGACTTTAAATGTAGGCATGAAACGTAGCAAAACCCCTAATGAAAGCAACGATACGACTTTAGCAATCGGCGTGGCTATTCCACTGAATATTTTCAATCGCCAGCAATATGCGATCCCGATGGTCCAGCAACAGCAAATATTGCTGAACCAACAGCAGCAGCGTGAGCTGAAGCAACAAATACTCGATATTGCCAACAGCATGCATCAGCTCAAAGGTTTACGTAGCCAGTTCGATGCCACAACAGCACAAGTTACTTTGGCGACCAAAGTTCAGAGCCGTACTTTACTAGGGTTTCAGGCAGGGAAACTGTCCATTACCGACGTTCAGCAAGCAACCACCCAACTGCAGAATCTTCGATTGGGTCAATTACAAACTCTACGTCAAGCTTGGCAAACTGCCCTAGCAGCTGAGGCACTCAGTATTGGCACAAGTTATGAAGAAATTAGCCGTTCGGATGCCTATACACAACTGAATAAAAAGGCAGTCGAAGCATCGCAAAATTTAATCAATGGGGGAGCACGATAAAATGAACGCCAAGCAAAACGGAAAAATATCCCAGTCTCTCATGATTGCAATTTTGATTCTGATTACGGTCTTGGTCAGTCTGGCTATTTGGTTAAGTTCAAAAAAAACTGAATCTGAGGGGCAGGGTTATGATGAGGGAAATGCCGAATATTCTGATGAAGATAGTTCTGAAGAAGGACATGCTGAAGAAGGCGAAATACAACTGACCAGCCAACAAATGGTTGAACAAGGTTTAAAAGTTGCTGTTGCATCCACAGGATTGGTTGAAAAGCTGACAACCCTGCCAGGTAAATTGGTGGTGAATACCGATCAACAAGCGCATATATCGCCTAATTTTAGTGGTTATGTCGAGCAGATCAATGTGGCTTTAGGACAGAGCGTGCAAAAAGGACAAACGCTGGCTGTACTAACCGTGCCTGAACTGATCGACCAACAGGCAAATCTGCGTATGGCACAGGTGAATCTGGATTTGGCCCGTAAAGATTACCAGCGCGAACAGCAACTCTGGTCACAGGGGGTTTCTGCCAAACAGGATTACCAGCGTGCCGAAAATGCCTACCGTCAAGCGCAGATTACTGTCCAGTCCTCACAAGCACGTTTAAATGCATTAGGTGCAAGTGGCAATAACAATGGGCGTTTTCTGATTAAAGCACCGATCTCTGGGGTGATCAGTCAAAAAGATATTGTGGTCGGTGAAAATGTGCAACTGGCTAATCAGCTCTTTGTCATTGAACAGCTGAAAGATTTATGGCTTGAGTTTAATTTGCCGAATCAATTCTCAGGTCAACTGCAAGCCGGGCAAAAAATTGACTTTAAAGTGAATGATTCAGATCAAAGCTATAAAGCTACTGTACAAAGCTTAACCTCTCAGGCAGATGTACAAACAGGGCGTCTGGTGGTGCGCGCAAAACTCGATGCGCAAGCTACTGAGTTGCGTTCTAATGTGTTAGTGAGAGTGTTGATTCCGGAAGCTACAGCAAAATCAGCCCTTCGGATTCAAAAGTCTGCGCTGCAAAGTATTGAAGGTGAAGACAGTATTTTCATCGTAGATTCAGAACAAAAAGGTCAAGTCCACTTAAAAGCACAGAAAGTGCAATTGGGGCAGGCTTCAAGTGATGGACAATGGCTTGAAGTGATTTCTGGGCTGACTGAAGGGCAGAAGTATATCGCTCAAGGCAGTTTCTTGTTGAAATCTGAATTAGAAAAAGACGAGGCAGGCCATGGACATTAATTCTGATCTACCAAAACCAGAAGGTTTATTCGAACGAATCATTCAGTTTTCCATACAAAATGCGATTTGGGTGTTGCTCTTTGCCTGTACCTGGATTGCGGTCGGGGTGTATAGCTATCAGAAACTCCCGATTGATGCTGTACCCGATATTACCAATACCCAAGTCCAGATTAATACTCAAGCCAAGGGTTTTACTGCGCTTGAAGTCGAACAGCTGATTACCTATCCCATTGAAAATGCCATGGCTGGCATTCCGGATCTGGAGCTTACCCGTTCCATATCCCGTTATGGACTCTCTCAAGTCACCATTATCTTTAAAGATGGGACTGATATTTATTGGGCCCGTCAGCAGATTAACCAACGGACACAGGAGGCGCAATCTGAGTTGCCTGCACAAATCGCACCGACGATGTCCCCCGTTTCTACGGGTCTCGGTGAGATTTATCAATGGGTACTGAAGGCAGATCCGAATGCGAAAAAGCCGGATGGAACTGCATACACGCCGATGGATTTGCGTGAGATTCAGGACTGGATTGTGCGTCCTCAACTGCAACGTGTTAAGGGAGTTGCAGAGGTCAACAGTATTGGTGGTTTTGAAAAAACCTATGTGGTCTCTCCCGATTTAAACCGGATGCAGCAACTGAATATCTCATTAGAACAACTGCAACAGGCTTTAGCGCAAAATAATAAGAACCGAGGTGCAGGTTATATTGAAGACAATGGTCAGCAACTGACGGTACGTGTACCGGGTGCATTCAATGGGCTTTCTGATATTGAGAACACCATGCTGGGTAGCCCAAATGGCAGCCCAATTCGGGTTGGTGATATTGCGCAAGTCTCTATTGGGCATGATTTAAGAACCGGTGGGGCAACCTATAACGGCAAAGAAACCGTTTTAGGGGTTGTCATGATGGCGATGGGTGGAAATAGCCAGACTGTTTCTAAAGCTGTGGATGCCAAGCTTCAAGATATTCAGAATAGTTTGCCTAAAGGGGTAGTGATTGAAACGGTGTACGACCGTACTATCTTGGTTGAGAAGGCGATTAAAACCGTTCAGAAAAACTTGGTAGAGGGAGCAATCCTGGTCATCATCATTCTGTTCCTGTTTTTAGGGAATATCCGTGCTGCCTTGATTACTGCCTGTGTCATTCCACTCTCTATGCTGTTTACCTTAACCGGGATGGCACAGCAAAATATCAGTGCCAATCTGATGAGTTTAGGTGCACTCGATTTCGGCATCATTGTCGATGGTGCTGTGGTGATTGTCGAAAACTGTATCCGGCGTTTAGCCCATACACAGCAACTGTTAAAACGACCTCTCACACAAAGTGAACGCTTTAAGGAAGTTTTTCTGGCTGCCCGCCAAGCACGTCGTCCTCTTATTTTTGGTCAGCTTATTATTTTGGTGGTGTATTTGCCGATTTTTGCTTTAAGTGGTGTGGAAGCAAAAATGTTCCATCCGATGGCATTGGCAGTGGTACTCGCCCTTGTTGCAGCCATTATTTTATCGATCACCTTTGTGCCTGCTGCTGTGGCATTGTGGGTCAAAGGCGATATTCAAGAAAAAGAAAGTCGTTGGATGTTATGGCTAAAAGCTAAATATCAGCAAACTCTTGATATTTCGTATCAATACAAAGCAGTTGTGCTGACTTTTGCACTGTGTTTATTAGTGATTACGGGATTTATCAGTACCAAACTCGGCAGTGAATTTGCACCACAGCTCAGTGAAGGAGACTTTGCGATACAACAGTTACGTTCACCAAGTACAGGCTTAGAAGAGTCTTTACGTATTCAGGAGAATACTGAAAAACTTCTTTTAAAGAGTTTCCCTGAAATTAAGGCAGTATTTGCCAGAACGGGTACAGCCGAGGTTGCAACAGATGTCATGCCACCCAATATTTCAGATGGCTATATCATGTTAAAGCCTCGTTCAGAATGGCCAAATCCTAAAGAAAGTTTAGATGAATTACGTGGCCGTATGGTGACGTATTTAGCCACGATTCCAGGCAATAATAGTGAATTTTCACAACCGATTGAACTCCGATTTAATGAATTGATCTCAGGTGTGCGTAGTGATGTTGGTGTGAAAATCTTCGGTGATGATATGAATGTCCTCAATACTGAGGCGACTAAAATCTCCAAAATCATTCAGCAAATATCGGGTAGCAGTGCCGTGAAAGTTGAGCAGACCTCAGGTTTGCCATTACTGAATGTCGAGGTAAATAAAACTTTGGCTGCACAATATGGTTTGAGTGTGCGTTCAATTCAAGACCTTGTGGCAACCAATATTGGTGGACAAAGCGTGGGAGAGATTTTAGAAGGCGATCGTCGTTTTGATTTTGTTATCCGTCTTGGAGAGCAAGACCGTAGTGTCGCATCTGTTTCCCAGTTACCTATTCAGCTTCCAAATGGTGGCAGTATTTTATTGTCGGATGTCGCGCAAGTCTCGACCATTGAAGGAATCAACCAAGTCAGTCGAGAAAATGGTAAACGCCGAGTTGTGGTTACAACGAATGTTGAAGGGCGTGATTTAGGGTCTTTTGTTTCTGATGTACAGACACAGCTCAAAGCATACACTTTGCCAAGTGGTTATTGGATAGAATATGGCGGTCAGTTTGAAAATTTGGCTTCAGCCAAAGCACGGATGCAAATCGTGATTCCACTGGCTTTAATCACTATCTTTATTTTACTGATGGCGGTCTTTCACAATGTCAAAGAAAGTCTATTCGTCTTTACCGGGATACCCTTTGCCTTGACCGGTGGTGTGCTGTTCCTTTGGCTAAGGGATATTCCATTATCGATGTCAGCTGGAATTGGCTTTATTGCCTTATCTGGTGTTGCAGTCCTCAATGGACTGGTAATGCTGACCTTTATTAAGGAATTAAGGGACAAATATCCAGTGCATAAAGCCGTGTGGCAAGGGGCTATTTTGCGCTTAAGACCAGTGTTGATGACAGCTTGTGTGGCTTCACTGGGTTTTGTACCAATGGCGCTGTCAACCGGAACAGGGGCTGAGGTTCAACGGCCACTGGCAACCGTAGTGATTGGCGGGATTATCTCTTCAACATTACTAACTTTGGTGCTGTTACCCGTGCTTTATCGTTGGATAAATGAAAAAAAAGTTTCTTAATCCAATAGATTAGTCGATTTACAGCAGAGATATTGGCTGTTATCCAATATCTCTGCTCATCATAAATAGAATAAGGAAAATATTTTATGTCAGAACATCATGATCATAGCCATGCGGTTGTTACTGAAGAAAATAGTAAGAAGTTAATGGTTGCCTTAGGTTTAACGACTACTTTTTTAATAGTAGAAGTTGTCGCTGCTTTTGAGACCATCCCGAATTCTGTGTAACTGCCGTTTAGATTAAATGCTTGCTGATACGGTCATCAAACATAATCATAAAACGATTCAGAGCAGACGTCCAGTTACGGATTGGCATCGACCACGAGCCCATCCTGGATTTTGTGTAACTTCTATTTGCTAATAGGGTATAAGAAGTTACACAAAGTTTAGGAAAGTCCCTTTTTTATACCTATCGCTCAACCAACTTTTCCTCAATCATTTCAGTCAACAACTCAGTCACCGTTTTTCGGCTTTCAAGCGCGTACCGCTTGAGCGCAATGTGTTTATCTTCATCTAAATTAAAATTCACGCGTACCGTCTTTTTGGGACTGTCCGTCACATCCGATAAAGCCAATTGATCCTTAACGTTCTTACTAGGACGACCTGCTGATAAACTCATGGCTTACTCCTCACCAAAAAATATTTGAATCTCACTGACCAATGCGGTTATCTCTTGTATCGCATTGCTACTAGGCGATTCGGTATCAAATACTGTCTTACCAAGGGCAGCACTATTAGGATAAGCAACTCGCTGCATCACTCTGGTCTCTAATACCGGAATATTATAATCAAGCAGCGCGGTTGCAACCTCTTTACCAATATTGGTATTTTGAATGGCGCGTGAGACAACAAAGGCTGCCTTTAGTTGGCCATCCATCATCTCAATACGCTGCTGCACTAAATCAACCAAATCGCTGGTCGCCCAGATATCATAGGGGCTCGGCTGCACCGGAATCAATATAAAATCAGCCGCTTTTATAGCAGAAATAGCCAGACTAGTAGCTTGCGGCGATCCATCGATCACCACATAATCTTTTTCAGAGACGTTTTTTAAATCTTTATCAAGTGTTGGTCTGTCGAGCCCGATCACTGGTACCGGATTGTCTTCATCAACCGCTCTCCAGTCACGCGCACTGCCCTGCTGATCGCTATCTACTAGTAGAACACTATGGCCTTTTAACTGTAAGCCACGAGCCAGATGCGTTGCGATGGTAGTCTTGCCGCTGCCACCTTTTTGATTTAATACCGCGATTACCTTCATAAATACAGATCCCTGTAGCATGCATTGAGTATATAAGTATATAAGTATATAAGTATATAAGTATATAAGTATATAAGTATATAAGTATATAAGTATATAAGTATATAAGTATATAAGTATATAAGTATATAAGTATATAAGTATATAAGTATATAAGTATAACTAAAAATGTACGTCACATCACTACTAATAGCAATACTTCATAGTAAAAATAGCATCGCCTTTTCTAACTAGCGCATATCCATCATGATAGACGTCCTGTATCAAAGACAGCATAATAAACTGCCTACTACTAGGTAAATTGCCGCTATTGGATATCAATTTGAGCTACTAAAAGGAATACTTTAGCCGCTCATATTCGTTATAATCCGCTCACCAATCAAAAACCACTAATCGTTAATGAGGAAACCATTATGGTGAAGTGTCACTTATCGACCATCATGGGCGAAAGACGCCTTAAAATTGCCGATGTCGCAAGAGATACTGGTATCAATCGTGGCACCATTACTCGCATGTATCATGAAGAAGCCACCCGAGTTGATCTAGATGTCATCGAGTCTTTATGCACGTATCTTAGAATCAATGTTGGTGATTTATATGAAATCATAAATGAGGACAGCAGTGAGTCGCCTGAGTGAACACCTTCGCTCATAAGACATTATCACCTTTAAAAGTATAAAAAGACCTACAGAAGGTTATTTTCTCTTGCAATAGATTAAAATATAGGTATAATTTGACCTGCAGTAAGTCATTTTATCCATTATTTATACACAATAATCTGCAGGAGAATACTAATGAATAACAATCTATCGCGGCTCAACAGCTGCGCTTGGTTTAGTGAACAGACTAAAAATTTAGCCTCTAAGCTGTTATTCAGCTTACAAGTACAGCAAGGCGTACAACTGGCATCATTACTTGGTGTTGACGCTATTCTTTATAATGATGAAGCGATTTATGTCTGGGTGCAACGACAGCTGGATGATGGTCTTATCGTTGACGACTACACTTTAAGCATCCTTGAAACTGCTTTTATAGAGTTGGTCACAGCTTACACTGACCAAGCAGCCTAGTCACTTTAGCTTATATTTACAGACTTCTTGTTTAACAAGAAACAATAACCCTTAAAGCCAGATAAAGTGTCATTATCTGGCTTTTTAATATAGACAAAGATAACGACAATCAAACAAGCCTTTTTTCAGTCTTATATGTTTCAGAAGACGCACTTTTGGGCAATATAGCTCACTATTGCCATACGTCTTTACTCAGTCGGCTTTGCACGCGGCACCCCAGCTATTTTATAATAAACAAAGCCTCTCTCATCTCTCAAAACACTCTTACTGTCTGCTCTAACGCACCAGCTGATTGCATCAGGCTGCTCTTTATTAACATCACAAGCCAAAATAAACTGCGCACTTTGAGCATTATTAAAGGCCTGTTTCCAACCCGTTTCAAGCTCATCGATGCCGCGCTGTAGCTCTGCTTGCTGGTATTTCATCTCTGCAATCTCATCAAAGCTTGGCACATACCAAAATACCAGAGCCACCAAACTTATTATCACAGCCATCGTACCCGCTGCGACAGCGGCTGCAATCCTTTTAATACTCATAGTCTCAATGGACTTATGAATTTTGTCCAAGTCTTTACTAGCTCTACCCTCGACCTGCTCAATCCGCGTTTTGGTGGTGGTCTCAAAGGTCTCAATATCTTCAATAATCTGCTTATGACCAGCTTGGTACTGATTGGTGAATAGGGCTAGATTGTCAGCGCTTGCGCTAAGTTTATCAGCAACTCCTTGCATGGTACTGATTTGTACCTCTATGCTATCGTTTTTAGCAGTGACGACCGACTCTACAGCCGTATCAATCTGCTGTTTCATATCGGTGATGATGCCCGCTATTTTGTCATCATAACGACGCGGCATCTCATTGTCAGTGAAAGCCGTCACTGCTGCTTGAAGCTGCTTTAACACGAGTTCTTGATACTGGCTCAATGCCTGCGAAGTCGTGCTTGCGCTACTACCTAATTCTTCAATGGCAGAAGACACCTCATTCACCTTGCTATCAATACCGCTAAGCGAACGCTCAAGCCGCCTCGCTACCGCATCATCGGCTCGCTTAATCAGCTCACGCAAGGCCCCAATGACCGGAGTCAATGAAGTCACTAGGTTAACAAGTTGATCGTGTATGTCTTGCTCATTGCTATTGTCTTTATTCATGGGGTACTCATTATTATAATGCCGCCTAAAATGGGCGTGGTGAGGAGTAGCGGCGTCTTTGTGCTTGTTCATGCGCTTGGATGGCGTTCTTCGTTTTTTGCAGGTGATCTGTCACAGTTTGTGTGAGCGTTGCCCCATCTATGGTGATAGCAGGAACGTGCTCAAAGCGCTCATTGATCTGGGTTAATACCTCGACCTTATCTTGATTGTCAGGCAAGCGCTCAAGCTGTTGCCATAGCGTCGTTGCTGCCTTCTGCACCTGCGTTGCAATTTTTTTGGCATCGGTGTCTCGTAAACTTTTTTGTAGTGTCGTAAAGCTGTCAGTGTGTTTTAGAGTAGTGAATATAAATGCTTGTGCGGCAACCGCCTCAGCCGCGTTGATCACTTCGATCGGTGCATCAACGGCCTTAAAATCAAGGGCATCAACGCGGTCACGCACCCGTACCACTAAATTGTCAAATCGATCTCGATATGCTTTGGTCTCATTGATTCGCTGACGCTTAAGAGATGCCTGCTGCCGTCTCTGTTGTAAAGCTACTCGCCGCCTGGTTAAAGCCTCCTCTCGTGCGCGCTCAGCCTCTTCCTTAAGCTTTGCTTGCTCATGTGCTTTATTGAGCTGGTGGTGAAGCACCATCGTACGGTTGCGCCAGTCATCAAGCCGATCTGCGTTCAATTGAGTGGTCTTGGTACGGGTAATCTCATCGTATAGGTCATCATCTTGCACAATCACAGCTTCACTTTGATCCAGTAAGGCGATACGCTGCTCATAAAACGGCGACAGGCGCTGATAGGTTTTTTGACTGGTATTAATTTGCTGCTTTAACTGTTTGATGTCTTCATTATTGGTGGTCTTAAACGCTTTAACATCAGCGGCCAATGCCGTCAAACGAGTATCAGCATCCGCGTTTATCTCTACCGCTTTTAACGTACTGAGCACCTCACGTTCTTTTTCAAGGTACTTAAAGCGCTCAACATCCAGATCTGCAAATGCGGCAAACTTATGATAAGTGTCCATGTTATTGGTGACGTCTATATCTTGTAGATCCGCAAACGCTTGATCCCACTGTAAGGATAAGTCGGATTTTTCAATATCAATCTCATCAAGAGCTTTAAAGCCAGTCGCCAGTTTATTCAGCTTTGCGGCAAAGGGTTTTAGCGTGGCCTTCAACCCTTTGTAGTCAGCAATGACTTCATTATTAAGCGGGATCAGCTTTTTTAAAACCGTTTTATTGTTCAGCACCGTTTTATCAATCTGTGACAGCTGCTCTTCAAGACGGCTAACAGCGCGGCCTGTTTGTAGGGTATCATCTTGTCTAAACTCCTCAACCAACGCTAAAGCCGCCTTTAGTGCCTCACTTTGCTCTTTTGTGCTTATCTGCCTAGCAAGCTCAATCATTTTTTGGCGGGGATCACTAAAATCCTGTCCCACCTCCTCGGTGAACCGCTGGGTACTCTTAATGTTTTTATCAATAGTAATAATCTGTTTAGACTGGTGCGCTAACTCTTCATGCAGCGCATCAATGGTTGAAAATAAGGCGCTGCGTACCATCTTTTTTTGACTCACAAAGTCGGCTGAAATTGCTAAAAGCTCATCAAGTACGTGATCATTGGCCGCATCACTATGCGTCTGACTGTTACTTTTAGGGATAGCGGGTTCAAGTTCAGCGGCAGGATCTACAAAGCGAATATTACTGAGCTCAATTCGCGCAAAGGGTTTACGCTTTTTATAATGTATTGTGACGCCGTTAACCTCTTGTTCATTGCTTTCTAGGTCGATACGGCCCTTGTCGTCATACTCAATTACCAGACCATTTTTTTCAATGTAAGCATTGATCTCATCAATCGTCTCGTTGTACTCATGAATCACTGAACGATTGCCTTTGAGAATATCCTTATATAGTGACTTGCCCAGTTTCATTTTTGGTAAACGACTGATGCCCAGCTCACGGTAGGATTTCTCACTAATGGTTTTATTCTCAGGCAGTAGCTCATTGGCCATATCCGCCCAAAGGGTGCGTTGATATTTAAGTTCATCGCCGCGCCCGTTTAACCCCTTAGATAACCGCTCCTCCGTTGACCACTGCAACCAATTCTTGCGTGCTGATAAAGCATAACCCTTAACATCCGCTACTATCTCACGGCTTGAGAGTAAAATATGGGCATGAAAGTTACGACTGGTCAGCTCAACCACTTCAACCTCCCCCACATGTTTCTCGTGACTGTGGGGCCGATGAATGGCCACATCGACAAGCACGTTATAGCGATCAGATAAGGTTTGAGCGTAGCACTCGGCCAGAACTATACGCTGATCAGCGGTGATTCCATCAGGAAACATCACATCAATCTCGGTACCCAATTGCGCGTTTTTACGAGTCTCAATGCGTTCGATATCATTCCAAAAACCCTCACGTGTCACTGCTAGATCCCCAGCAAGCGTTGGCGTTATCAACGCCGTATGCATCACATTTTTCTCAATAACTTGCGTGTATTTAGTACCATCACTGTCCACTAAATTTAAGATTTTGTCTTTAGCTTTACTGGTGTAATCGTGGACGACTCCTGACTGCTCATCAACCAGTTTTGAGCCAGAATTATAAGCCGACTTTGCCACCACGCTATGATTTTTCGCCTTACTAACAGCGCTAACCGACAGATGAAACCCTTTATTATTCATAGCAAAAAAACCCAGTATTGAGAGATGATTTTTTGGGGGTTGTAGGGGGTTCGCCCCCTGCCGAACGACGGAGTTTATGTAAAAAAATAGTACCCCTTGTGGGTCTTTTTTACATAAACTCCTAAGTTCGCTCTTAACAGAGGGTTAAAATACTACTGCGCCCACGAAACGATGTGGTCTTGTGTATTTTACTACCTTGCATACCTGTGTATGTACTGCTAGGATCAACTCTATCATAGTTGGCTAAAAAAAGGATGAGGTAATGTCAGTAATATCAGATGATTTATTCGCAAATAAGATTAAGCAATTACAGGCTCTTAAAAAAGAGATTGATCAGGACAGGCTTGAAGCACATAAAATATTGGGGGAGTGGTTGGCCAACGCATTAGACGATGATGATAATCATGAACTGCAAGCTATTTTTTTAGACGCACACGATAATGAAAAATATGCTCGTTTGAAAAAGCACCGTGAATTTTTGAAAGCAATTGCCAATAAAATACAAAGTAAAGCTGAGGTGGTACCAAGCAGCTTTACACCACCTAAAAACAGTCAGGACAGTGACCACGGTTCATTGCTTGATATTTATTCATCATCACATTAGCTACTCGAAATCGCCTAATTGAAGGTACAGCTGGATCGTCTACTAATTAGCGAAAGGTTAGGAGACGGTTATCGGCTGTTTTAAGCGTTTTAGAATAGCTTTAGCTACCATCGTATCGGACAGAGCGTAAAACGTATATAAGAGTGGTTTCTAGGCTTTTTAGCAACGGTTTGATAAGTGTTTACAGATGTGTCGATAATGGCTACTGAAAATGAAGACAAGCTATCTACAAAAAATGAGACTGATATTGAGAATGTGAAAACAGGGTTGTCCAGAATGACAGACGAAGATATTCAAAATATCTTTGACCATGCTTTTGAAGATCTTCAAAGATCTAAGCTTGATCCGAACCATGCGAACGTGGAATAACATTAAGTAAGTGGACAATTGCATTCTGAGCTACTGATCAGTTTTACAAGTGATTGGTCGATCAAATTATCATCTTAAATCCGTCGGTTTTTTGGTTTTTTTCCTATTATTTAATATAAAAACATATTTTTTACTTTTAAAGACTTTTAAAGACTTTTAGGACGCTCTCAGACCTTACCAATTAAGGGCTTCAAGATCTATAAAGCTACAATCAGCTAGGTTAATGCTACAATCAGCTAGGTTAATGCTACAATCAGCTAGGTTAAAAGCTACAATCAGCAGGTATTATGCTACAATTAGATAGATTTGAGCATTAAGGCGTAGATATGACTAACCAAGTTGGTTTATATGAGAAGAAATACCCTGCAAATTGGGTTGTTATGCAAAATCGTATTCTACAAGCGTTTTATGAAATGACACTTGATGAAAAACGGTTGCTGTTGCTTGCTAGTTCAGTAGTGCGTTTGATAGATGCCACTGAAAAAGACACTATAGAGATAACCGCGAAAGCATTTGCAGAGGCTTGCAACATTCAAGTGGATTCTGCTTATACTCAATTAAAAGATGCTAGTGAAACGATGATGAGGCGATTTTTTAGCTATAGAAATGAACGCGGTAGCCGTGTCAATGTACAGTGGGTCATCAGATCAATATATGAAGATGGCTATGTGTCTCTATGTTTTACAGATGAAGTGCTACTGATGTTGAAGGTTTTTGATGAAAATAATCCATTCACTAAATATAAAAAAGAAGATGTACTTAAACTGAAGGGTGAATATTCAATAGATATATACCATCTGGCCAAAAAACATGAGGCAATGAGCTCGTGGACAATGTCACTTGAAGAAATTAGAGAGGAGCTAGCTCTTTCTAAATCTTACGAACGTATTAACAACCTAAAAAGTCGAGTCATCAACCCAAGCGTTGAAGAAATAACAGAAAAGTCAGATATTAAAATCACCTATGAAAACGTTAAACGTGGTCGTACCGTCACAGGACTAAAATTTAATGTCAAAGCTAAGCCCACCAAGAAAAAAAGTCTGGAGGACTTAAATCAGAATAATGAGAATAGAGATATACCATCCTTAACCGTCAAACAGATCGACCGTTTTGCGCCTCTATTGGCTAACTATGCCCCATTTGGTAGCTATGCGCCTTCAGGAAAAAGTACCCAAGAAGTGATCAGCTGGTTACACACTCAATTAAGAGATGAAGCTTTTTTAAAGACCCACAAAAAGCACTTACTGGCGATAGGCTATACGTTCCCTAAGCAGAAATCATAATATGAAAAAAGCATGCTTAGTAGTTTTGGCATTACAAATGGTTTATATTGTACGTACATATATAAGCCATTTGTAATGCCATGACGACAACCAATTATAATATCAGGCTCGATCAAGAGCTCAAGGATAGCGCCTTTGCCGTGTTTGAAAGCTATGGATTAACGCCGTCTCAAGCAATCAAATTGTTCTTAACTCAAGTGGCGCAAACCAATACCGTGCCGTTATCCTTTGATTATCAAAAACCCTCTAATCTTAATACGCCGCCACAAACTTCTGCGGGTGATTACGGATTGAGCGGCCAGCGCCATAAATAAATCAGTGTAAAATATCTGTACAGATATAAGTACAGATATAAGTACAGATATGGTATATAATATCAGTCATACAAATAAAGATGACCAAACACGGAGTAATCGTTATGGATGTTGTGAACTACACTGATTTTAGAAAGGGCCTAGCCAAATATATCGATAAGGTAGATACCGACAAATCGCCGATCGTGATTACTAGACAAAACGCCAAACCTGCGGTACTCATGAGTTTAGAAGAGTTTAATTCATATGAGGAAACGCTTCATCTGCTAAAAAGCCCCACTAATGCCAAGCGCCTCAGACGCTCTATAGCCGATGCTAAGGCGGGTCGTTTAATCGAGCATGACATCAATACGGATGACGCATTATTGACTTGTGATGATGAGGTGGACGCTTGATCTTATCTTGGACACAGGATGCGTGGGAGGACTACGAATACTGGCAAAAAACCAGCAAAGAGAAGGTCAAGCAAATAAGTAAGCTGATTAAAGCCATCAAACGTGACCCATTTGAGGGTATTGGTAAACCTGAACCACTCAAACACGATCTGGCAGGCTATTGGTCGCGTCGCATTGATCAAGAGCATAGACTGGTTTATGAGGTTCAAGATGATGCCATTATCATCGTTCAGTGCCGATATCATTATTAAGTAAACAGTGTTAGTTCACAAAAGTGCTTGATCCTAAGAATCAGGCACTTTTTTATTTTCCATTCTGGCTATGTGTCCTAAAACGAACGAGAAAGCTCTGTAGAGACGTCTAAATATATTGGTTAGTATTTCGACCTAAACATTCGATAACAAACCTTATGTGGTCATACGACGCCATATAATTGCTAATGGTGACTATACCTCTGATCACGTTACCACAGAATAAAATAGTTGCTGTTTTATTCTTACCTAAAAATACACGTATATTATTTTGAATTTATATATACAGATTTATACGTTTTTCGCCAATCCTCTGTAGCGCTTCATTTATAAGTATTACAGGGGATTTTTTTTATTTAAATGACGACGTTAACCTTGTTATAGGTAGACAAATACCTTGTTGTTTTAGTGTATAGGTAGACATTTAGCTTGTTTTAGGTAGACAAATACCTTGTATATGACGAAAAATTATAAAATTTTTCGTCATATATGTTATATTAGTTAAAACCAAACAAATAGGTCAGGATATGACACCTGAAGAAATGCAGGGTTTTCAAGACAAGCTTAGGCAAGACTTTGGCCATACAATCAGGGTACGCGTTGAAAAACCGCTGACACCAGAGGAGCGTGAGGCTTTAATCAATCATATTAGATACACAAGAAATGATTTCAACGCCTCTATTGAGATTATTGAGCCCATTCCTATTGACTTTGATTTTGAGGTATTGCCTTTTGAAGAAGAGATTCAAAAGCCTATACAATCCCCTCAAAATGCAAGCTCAGATGCCAGTAGTACAACATCCGATAAAAAAGACGATAGCAACTGGGTTTATGGACCGAATTGGATTGTGCTACAAAACAGATTATTAAACGCGATTACAGATTTGACGCATAACGAGAGACGACTGATCATGCTTTTATCGCCAAAGGTTCGAGCTGCCGTTGATAAAAATGCTAATCAGCGGACGTTTATGTTGACAGCTTCAGAGTTTGCCAAAGAATATGGGCTCGAAAAAGATGGTACATACCAGCTGCTAAGTGAGTTATCGGATAGTTTGCTACAAAAAGCGTTTTGGTTTTATGATTTCAAAGCAGATGAGGTCGTCAATAGAAAAGGTAGCAGTTGGGTTGCTGAGTGTGAGTATCTAAAGGGTCAAGGGCGAATAGCGGTGACGTTGACAGATACAGTGACTGAGATGTTAACTGTATTTGATAAGTCAAATACGTTCACGAAGTACGAGAGGCGCTATATCGTGGAGCTGGGCTCTTACGGTATTTTAATGTTCGAGCTTGTCAGTAGCTGTTTACACTTGCAGAGTGGTAAAAAAGCGTACTCAGTTGCGTATCTGCGCCAAAAATTCAACTGCACAGACAAGTATGGAAAAATCACAGACTTTAAAACTAAGGTCTTAGATAAAGCCATAGCAGAGGTTGAGAAGCACACACCGCTGAAGGTTAGCTATACAGAAAACAAAATCGGCCGAGAAATCAGTGAAATCGTGTTTTGTATTCGGGACACCAGCAGTACAAGCCTTGAAGATATTGTCAAAGTGTTTAGTCCAGCTGAGATTAAAAAATATGGTTGGAAACTTAAAGACAAGCATGAGGTAGTTAGTAATTTTCCTCAATCGATTAAAACGCCGGTTGAGACACAAAAAGAGATCGAGGCGCGTATGGCAAAACCTGAATACTACGCAGAGTATGTGCGCTACTTAAAAAAATTAACCGACTTTGATGAAAAGCTACATATAAAAAATATGCTCAAAAGAGCCAATTAACAGCGCTTTAACCTCACTTGTGACGCACACATCAAAGGGAGTCGATGATAGTGAACTCGTGCGGTCTCTTATGCAAGGCATATTATAGGATTTAGTAGGGAGTATTATGAGCAAGGTTAGCTATAAAATAGACGAATTACCGCCACTAACTGCTAAGTAGTAAGCAGATTCAGAGCATCTAGCCACGCTTAGCGATGACGACATTGATTTATCGGACATTCCAGAAATCACCGACTGGTCAGGCGCGATCCGTGGCAGTATCAAACCACAAACGCTTACTACAGAAGCCAGTGTTATCAGCCCAAGCATTCTTGCTAAGTTTAAGGACAGAGCCAAGCAGACAGGCGGTAACTATCAGGACATGATCAATGATGCCCTAGAAGAATACCTAACCGATCACTAGGCATTAAATAACAAGCACATGACCTCAAGACGACTTGGGGTTTTTTTACACCTTGCATTGTAGTATGTTGTATATTGTATTATACTATATACAACATACTACAATGCACTATCAAGGAATACAAAATCATGGCACTCACCACACAAGATATTCATGCAGCAGCAGACCAATTACAAGAGCAAGGGGTTAAGCCGACACTGGCAGAGGTGCGTAAGGCGCTAGGCGGTGGATCATTCACGACTATCAGTGATGCTATGCAAAGCTGGAAGCGAGAACAGCAAGAAGAGCAAGAGCTACAGCAAGTAGACTTACCTAGTGGTATCACAGAACGCTTGCACACGCTTGGGGCTGATATGTGGCAGACGGCTATTGATATGGCTAACGATAGATTGTCTAAAGAGCGTGAAGCTTTAGAGGTGGTTAAGATCAAGGCACAAGCAGAGATGGACGAAGCGCAAGAAGCGGTTAAGACCTTGGAGGGGGAACAAGCAGATCTACTACAGCAGCTGGACGAAGTGGCCACTACTGCGGAGACAGCAACTAAAGCGGCTCAGCAAGCCACAGCTGACCATGATGCTACCAAACAGACGCTATTAGATACTAGGCATGAATTAGAGCTTGAACGCACTAAGGCTAAGACCGCGCAATCACAGCTTGCAGAGGTGAGTAATGCATTAGATAAGCAATCTATAGAGCTGACTAGCAGTCTTGGTGAGGTAGCCACGCTTAAAGCTACAGCTGATAGCGATAAGGCAGAGATTGCACGTTTAAAGATTGAACTTAAAAATACTAAGTCAGAGCTAAAGGCAGTCACCACTGAGCGGAATGATATACAAACGGCTACCGCAGAGATCAAAGGAGAGTTAAAGGCAGTCACCGCTGAACGTGACAAGCTATCAGGACTTAATAATCAGCTGACTCAAACTCAGGCTAAGCTTGAAGCCGAGCATAGCGTATTGAATAAACAATATAGCGAGCTATCAAGCCGTCATTTATCAAAGCAGGAACAAGTGACTCTGTTACAAGATCAACTTAAGAAAGCACAAGATGCTCTAATACTTATTCAAAACAAAGATAATGCTTTGGATGCTGATTAAATAAAAGTATTCGAGGTTTCAGTTTAATTAGAATTTCAAGATAAAGAACAGTTATGAGTGTGAAAGATACTTTGCCCAAGACATAGATCTCGTTCTATTCACACTAAGCTTATGAATCAACCATGACAATATCGACTCACTGAATAAGTGACTGCTGTATAATAACTATTCTAAATTTTTCTCTGGACTCTTATAGTATATAGCCGAGTGGGCTATATACTACTTAAATTAGCCTAAGTGAATTTATGCTGATTTTGGAGCCTTGAGCAGATTTCAAGGAACACTCACCCTAAAGCGTTTATGAGTAAAAAAATACTCACAAACGCTTTAGTGCATTCCTTGGATTTGATGTGATTAGTCATGCCGACTTCATCGCCCATCGCGTCATCAAGACCGTATCACTGTATCAAGCTACGGTTGTTAAGATTACGGCTGATAGCACCGCCTAGACACGCTCTTAACCGCTACTGTGCTGTCATACGCTAGCAAGGGCCTAAACCCAATATACCGCTACGATATGCACAAATAACCACTCATTGCGTTGCTCAATATGTCTAGAACCCCCTGTCGAGAGCTTTACCCTTCTGTCAAACGCAGTCGTCGCCTTAGCCTGCCACCCATTTGACGGGTAACGGTTATAAAGAGAGCAGCACGAGGATGTAACGAGCGAACAAGCAGTTTTTAAAATGTATAGTGAATAAGGTTGATATGAAAGCATATTTTGGATAAAATGCACCTACACGGGCATTTAATGCTGTTCAAATAACGCAGTTCAGGTGCTTATTTGTTCGTTACAGTGTGCGTCAACACGCTGTAACCGTTAGCTATATTTAAAACTAAATGCCTCTGGGAGTCAACTCCCAGAGGCATTTTTTTGTTTGTCATGTAGATTGGGTTTTTATTATCTACTTTTTCATTAGATTGCTTAGGCTTTTTTTGTCGTCATTTAGCGTAGGTATTTCAACCATTTTGAAGTTAGCACTTAGTACATCCTCACAAGACGTTAAGTTTCTGACAATACTGGGATAGTTTACTATGAAGACCGGCTTAGTCGTCAGATGCAAGGTTTTACACGCGCTGTTAAGAAGCGGTAAATCATCTTTCTGAGAGAATACGATAATGAAAAGACAAACCTACACTCCTGAGATTAAAGAACGCGCCGTTCGTATGCTGATTGAAGCATTAAACGATTACACCTTTATGTGGTCATGTCATAAAAAGCACACTAATGAAACTATACTAACCAACATTCAAGACTAAGCTACACATACTAAAGAGCTTGAACATGAGAACAAGAAGCTTACGTAAGCCAGTTAGATTACAGTAAAATCCGCTTTTTTCGCCCAAGGAGAGATAGGACACACAATCAAGTTGTGGCTCAGTTTATTGATAAAAATAAGTGTGTCTACGGTATTAGAGCAATATTGACTGTGCAATATAGAAAATATGCAATAAACTTATTTTCTACCTTTAATAAAATGCAGCAACCTAAACAAGGGGAAATTATGAGTAATTCAGATAACCACAGTCATCAAGCTCCAGACCCTAAAAATATGAATAAAGCTTTTTATATTGGGATTGGTCTAAATTCTGCATTTACGCTCATCGAGTTTATAGTGGGCTATTCAACTAATTCATTAGCTTTAATCGCAGACGCTAGCCACAACTTAAGTGATGTTGCCAGTTTAATAATCTCGTTAATTGGAATGAAATTAGCACAGAAAGCATCTACTACGCTTTATACCTATGGCTACAAAAAAGCTTCTATAATGGCGTCTCTTATTAACGCCATATTGTTAGTTACAATCGTTATAGGTATTGCGTATGAGGCCTTGGGTCGATTTGATACGATACCGGAAGTTGCAGGAAAAGTTATTATTATTACAGCTCTAATAGGTGTATTTATAAATACTGTTTCTGCTTTTGCATTCTACAAAGGTCAAAAAGACGATATTAATATCAAAGGTGCTTTCTTGCATCTAATGGTAGATGCATTGGTCTCTTTAGGTGTCGTTATCTCGGGCATTATTATTTACTATACAAGTTGGAATATCGTTGATCCTCTAGTTAGCTTGATTATTTCAGTCGTTATACTGTTATCGACTTGGGGTCTACTAAAAGAGAGTATCAAGCTTGCTATCGACGGAGTACCTCAAAATGTTGATCTCAGTAAAATCACTGCTATCTTAGAGAGCTATAATTTTATTCAAAACTTTCATCATTTACATATCTGGGCTTTGAGTACCACTGAGAATGCTCTTACAGTTCATATTGTACCGAAGACCGATATAACGTTTGAAGAGACTATTACTATGAAAGAAAACATCAAGGAAGATTTGGCGCATCAGAATATACAACATGCAACTATTGAATTTGGTACTAAGGCAGATGACAATCAAAAATCGCGTGCATTAAATGAAAGTATCAACTAAAAGATGATAGACCGTATATAGCTATCTCTTTTTAAGTATGAGGCGCGTGCCTTATGTCAACATAATTTTTTCAATCAGTTCTTATGTGATCAATAGTTTAAAACTTTTATATTTACGTGCGTTAGGACGTTACCTAGAAAAAATAAAAAACTTACGCTGATTAAATTATTATGATTAAGTTTACTATTACCCTCGTCTTCTAAGTGTGGTTAGACCTTTGCCAAAATAGCTTATTAGTAATAACAGGGTTATTATTATCAAGATAGGATAATTTCCCATAAGCATAAAGGGCGTGTTACCAACCCGTGCCTGTATCTCACCACGTAGTACAGTACGCTCAAACTGCGGTGCGCGTTTTACAATACGACCTTTATGGTTAATGATAGCGGTAACACCAGTATTGGTCGCTCGAATAAACCAGCGCCCGTTCTCAAGCGCGCGCATTTGTACCATTTGCAAATGTTGCAATGGTCCTGCTGAAGTGCCAAACCAGGCATCGTTAGAGACGGTCAACAAAAAGTCAGTATCGATGGCATTTTTACGCGTGGTATCTGGATAAGCTACCTCATAACAGATAGCCGTCCCTATATTGTGTTCACGCACCTTTAGCGGTGACTGCTGATCACTACCACGACTATAGCTCTTAATATCCTGACTACCGGCCAAACTTGGGAAAATATCGAGCACGCCTTCAAATGGAATATACTCTCCAAAAGGCACTAGACGCTGCTTCTTGTATAGGCCTTCCGCTTCTACACCTCGAGCAATCACGCTATTGTAAAATGGGGGATACTTATCCGTACTGGCATTGAATGCCGCTTTATCCTTATAAGGGATACCAGTTATCCATGTCGTATTGGTCGCATTGGCCATTTCTATCATTTCACTAATAAAGCCCGCAGCCTCATCCTGAAACATCGGAATAGATGATTCAGGCCACACCACCACATCACGTCCCCACTCAGTGCGCGTTAACTTCGCATAAATCTTTAGCGTTTCTACTTGATATTGCGTCAGCCACTTTATATCTTGTGAAATATTACCTTGAATCAATGACACTGACAGATCAGGTGTGCCCTTAGGTTTTGTCCATTGCGGATTGACCAGCCATAATGATGTGCTAATGGCTAATAACAGTACAGAAACGACGGCATAACTACTGCGTCGAAGCAGTAGCTCTACTAAACTTGCAGCCAATAGTATGGCAACAAAAGAGACGGCAAAAACACCAGCAACGGGTGCTAAGGACGATAACCAATACTCTTCAGTAAATGCATAACCAACAAATAGCCACGGAAAGCCTGTGAATAACCAAGTTTTTAACCATTCTTGTAGCACCCAAAGAGCAGCAAATGAAAAGGGTTGTTTGCCTACCATACGGTTAAAGACTAGTGCTAAAAATCCATGAAATAGTCCCATACCGAGACCCATCAATGCAATCATAATCAATGCGAGCCACGTTGGTGTATCGCTATAATCATGGATAGCAGTATAGAGCCAAAAGCCGCCGACGCACCATAGCCCCATACCGTAAGCTTCACCGATAATAAAAGCGCGACGACCACTCATACTTGTCACCAACAGCGCATATAAAATCGCTGGTGATACTATTGCTAGCGGCCAAAACCCATAAGGCGCTAGCGAAAATAAAAAAATAGCTCCTGCAAGCCATGCTGCTACTAGCGTAAGCGATAGCGGTAATTGATTTAAGTGAGTACTCAAACGCTTTTGTAGATTAATAGTAGACAGGCGCATCGCAAATTATCCAAAATTATGAGTTTTGAATTTTTAGTCAAAATCCAAAACTTAGATAGAGCCGTTAATACTACAGGCAGCATTTCAAAATGAAAACTGCTTATGATACCAGTCCGCACTGCTCAATGGATAAATTTACGTACTCCGTTTGATGGGTTATTATGCTACATTACCAAACGATATGAAGTGTTACTTGACCTTCTATAGCTCACAATATCTACAGTACATGAGAAAGCACTATGCCCCCCTTAAAAATAAAATCCAGTCTTATATGCAATCGTTATCTGTCTAAGGGGTTGCGTAGTACGTTATTATTACTGGCTGCCTCATCACTATTTGCTTGTAGCCAACCGAGTAGTGGCGTATCTGATGCAAGCACAACATCGGCATCAACTGAAGATGTTTTGGCTGTTCCAAAGACAGCTGAACCAAACGTTATAAATACTCCTATGATGACATCAGTAAATAAACCAGACCTACTAAAAAACGTCTCAGCCACTGTCTATAAAGATGCCAATTGCGGCTGCTGTAAAGAATGGATAAGTCATGCAGAAGATAATGGTCTAAGTGCAACCGCGCAAGATGTTGCGGACTTAGCCGTATTTAAAGAGCGCTACAGCGTTCCAAATGAAATGCGTTCTTGCCATACTGTAGTCACTACTGATGGTTACGTCTTTGAAGGTCATGTACCCGCTAAATATATGGCGCAGTTTTTAGAAAATCCGCCAGTACAAGCTATGGGTCTTGCCGTACCTGGCATGCCTGTTGGTAGCCCAGGTATGGAGTATCAAAATAAATTCATGCCCTATCAGGTTATGCAGCTCAATAAAGACGGGACGACCCAAGTTTATGCTGATATTGAATCGGTAGAGCAGCAATTATAGTGTGTTAGCAGTTAAGAATACTTTGATTATAGTGTTAGCGTTAAAAGTAAATGAGGTAGGTATAAGACTGTTCTATTGCTTATAAAATGATTCTTCATCAAAAAATTCATTAGCTATTGCGACTTTAAAATTAAAAATAACTTTGAATTTGTAACTTTTGATGACAATGTAAGCGGATTTATCGGTTATTAACCCTTAAAATAGATAAATAATTAAGGGTTAATACAAGAATATACAGGATGTATCGAAACAATTACGTAATATTACATAAGCCAGTAGGGAATTAACATCTATATTAATATTATAAATTATTATATTATCTTAATAATTAGTTAGACCCTATATAGGGTAATTACTTCATCCAATAGAAAAACGTCTGAGGGTTAAATCTAAATTATAGATTTAACCCTCAGACGTTTTTTTGCTTATAAAACAGTAGAAATTGTGGTCAATCTAGTCAGCTATATTCTGTACATGTTACACAAACTTACATTGTAAAATGTGGGATATTAGCAATTTTTTCGACATCAAAAAAGTATTTTTGGGGTTTTTAAGGGTGATGACAGGCTAAACAACCTATGCTAAAGTCGGCTTTGTGTTTTGGTCAGCAGCTTGATTTGTAACAGCTTCGTAAGACTTCAATGAGCTGTGATCGCCAATAATCATTTTTTATATGAATAATATGCAGCAGAAGTATCAGTCACTATGACATATATATACTTGAGTTATTGAGATTTAATTGACTGCGCTGTTGTTGATAACAGACGATTTTGAATTAACCGTAGGTATTAGATTTATGAAACAGGCTTTATTGATTTTGTCAGTACTGGGTATGGGCATAGCACAAACGAGTGGTGCTGCTATCACAATCTCTCAAACAAATAATACCATCACCAATACTTCTGTGGCATCAAACTACGGTTCATCAAAAAACATCTATAGCACCAAAAGTGGTGCTTATGTTTCTAATAATGATGAAATTAGTCAAGCAATTAGCAACCTAAGTGCGCAGGCCAAGCAAAAAGAGAATCAGCTTTCATCATTAAACAGCCGCTTATACGCTGAAAAACAACAGCAGCAAGTCAATAAGGTTCCTGACAGCAATTCAGCCCCCGCTATCGCTGCTGCTCGCGCCTCAAAAGTGGCTTTATCTAGCAGCTCTGGATACTGTGCCCGTTACGTACGTAAAGCACTACAATCAGCTGGTTATGAGTTCACTCCAAATCCTTCAGCCTATCAGTACGCTACTCGTGGCACACTTGAGAAAGCAGGTTTCAGCAAAATCAGTAATGATATGCCAACCCAAGTAGGTGATGTTATTGTCTATGATCGCTCATCAAAGCGTCCACATGGCCATATTCAAATTTTCGATGGTACAAATTGGATTTCTGACTTCCGTCAGAACAGTATCAGCCCATACAGTGGTGTCTATGCTTATACGACATGGCGCGATTCAAAATACGTGGATGACGCATCCGCATCAGATCGTAATATCTACCTTGCTATGAATGATAAATAAGACTTTCTAAGTCAGCACAACATAGTTGTTATTTCCTCCAACCCAGTAGTGATCTTAATATCATTGCTGGGTTTTTTTGTGCTTAACATCAGGGCGTATTTAACCTTTCATGATTTGATCCGTCAGAAATGAACACTACTGATATCATTACTCATGACAGGAGTTATCGACAAGCGCGTTTAAAATGCCACATGATGACGCTGGTGCACTACTTGCACATTTCTGGCGTAAAACGGTCAAGTGATGCTTTAAGTGCATCAGTTCTTCCATTCGTATTTCCACAGCATGAATGTGCTCATCTAGCAAGTTATTCACATCGCCGCAGTCCTTGTCAGGCGACTCCCAGTATTCAAGTAAGATTCGCACATCATCTAAAGCCATATCGAGCGTACGGCAATGTAGGATAAATTGTAGACGCTCAATGTGCTCTTCATTATATAAACGATAATTCCCTTTGCTACGAAAAGGCTCGGGTAATAAGTGCTCCTTTTCGTAATAGCGAATGGTTTCTACTGTGGCACCTGTGCGTTTAGCGAGCTCACCAATTTTGATTGTCATAACAACCTCTATGATTTAAATAATTAAAGTGGCTGTAAAGACTAGCGCTAGAGAAATTAAAATTACGAAACTGTAGATAAATAACCTTGACTCTAAAGCCACTATAGGGTTCATAATATCATTATTCAAAGGGTAAATTATTATGAAATATCATATTGAAGGTATGGACTGTGCCAGTTGCATCGGCAAGATTGAAACAGCTTTGAAACGTATGCCTGGGGTTTCTGATGTTCAGCTGAATTTCGCTACAGAAACGCTAGAGCTAAATTTAGCCCCTGGTGCGCCGACTCAGGCTAGTGATATCGAAAAAACAATCAAAAGCCTAGGGTTCGGTATATCTGCCAATACTGGTCAACAAACTGTATCGGCTATTGATATTGACAGCGACAATCAGATGGCTCCGCAGGATAAGCGGTGGTGGCAAACTCAAAAAGGCAAACAGGTTGTTGGTCTCGGTATTTTGATGGGCAGCGCTTATGCACTGTCACTACTGTTCCCCGCTTATGGGATATGGGTGTTTGCCATCGCTGTGATTGTAGGCGTTTTTCCATTTGCACGCAAAGCCTTAGCACTGGCTAAAACAGGTTCATTCTTTTCAATTGAAACGCTGATGTCCGTCGCCGTGCTTGGCGCACTTATCATTGGTGAAGCTGAAGAGGCCGCAGCGGTTGTCTTTTTGTTCTCAATCGGTGAACTGTTTGAGAGTATCGCTGCTGATCGCGCTCGCGCTGGCATCAGAGCCTTATCATCGCTGGTTCCGAAAAGTGCGATTTTACTTGATGCTCAAGGTGGGCAGCGTAACGTTCCAGCGACTTCACTACAAGTGAATGACCTTGTGCTGGTGCGTCCTGGAGATAGGGTATCTGCTGATGGTTCCATTGTTCAAGGTGCGTCCAGCCTTGATGATTCGCCCGTGACGGGAGAGTCTGTTCCTGTTGCCAAGACGATGGGTGACAATGTATTTGCAGGGTCAATTAACATCGATGGTGTGCTCCAAGTGCGCGTAGAAAAGACAGCCGCCGATAACACTATTTCGCGCATTATTGATTTGGTAGAGCAAGCGCAAGCTTCCAAAGCACCCACTGCCCGTTTTATTGAGAAATTCAGTCGTTACTATACACCGGCTGTGATGGCTATTGCCGCCCTAATTATCATCGTCCCACCGTTAACCATGGGCGGAGATTGGTCAACTTGGTTATATCGAGGTCTAGCCTTATTATTGATCGCTTGTCCTTGTGCTCTTGTGCTCTCAACACCAGCTGCTATCGCCTCTGGTCTAGCGGTCGGTGCGCGCCGCGGCTTGCTGATCAAGGGCGGTAGTGCTTTAGAAACCATCGGCCAAGTGAAGACAGTCGCTTTTGACAAGACAGGCACTTTAACTGAAGGCAAACCACGCGTGACCGATGTTGTTGCCTTTACACAAGAGGACTCAAGTATTCAAGGTCAGAATTCTCAAGGTCAAGATGAGATATTGGCACTTTTTGCCAGTGTGGAGACTGGTTCTAGTCACCCGCTTGCTGAAGCCATTGTTAGTCATGCTGAAGCTGCTAAAGTGTTCATACCTGTGGCCTTCAATGCTTCTGCAACTGCCGGTAAAGCGGTACACGCAACTGTCGCGGAGCGCGCGCTAGCTATCGGTTCGCCTGTTTATGCCGCAGATGAGGCATCAATTTCAGCCGAGCAACAGGCACAAATCGAGGCGCTGCAAAATGAGGGTAAGACCGTCTCTGTTCTTTTCGATGAGCAAAGTCGAGAAGTGCTTGGATTGGTCGCGCTAAGAGACGAATTACGAGACGACGCTCATGAAGGTGTGGCTCAACTTAAAGCGATGGGTGTGCGCTCCGTCATGCTAACAGGCGACAACCGCTTAACCGCTCAAGCACTTGCCAGTAATTTAGACGTGGAATGGGAAGCTGAGCTGTTGCCTGAGGACAAACTGCGCCTGCTTAACGAGATGAAGAATAACAGCAAAATAGCGATGGTGGGTGATGGTATTAACGATGCGCCAGCACTAGCAACCGCTGATGTTGGCATCGCGATGGGTGGTGGTACCGATGTGGCCATTGAGACGGCCGATATCGCATTATTAAAAAGTCGTGTTACAGACATGGCCCATCTGATTGCACTTTCGCGTGCCACCATGCGCAACATTCATCAGAACGTCATTTTCGCTTTAGGTCTCAAAGGCGTCTTTCTGATCACGACCGTATTCGGCATTACTGGACTATGGATTGCGGTTCTAGCTGATGCTGGAGCAACAGTGCTCGTTACTCTCAATGCGTTACGTTTACTGCGCTTTAAAGGCGCGCCTCCACTGGTAACTCCGCCTAAAGTAGTTAAATAAAACCCTTCGAAATCAATTAAAAACTAGAGATAGCAGCAGATTTCGGGGTGGGTTCTAATAATAAAAATTCCACCGCCACAGTAAACTGCAACCGCATTAGAGTAAATAAGGTTAGACCGTATGTTGATTACAGAATTGGGCTATTTTGCCTTGCTTACCGCTTTTGTACTGGCGTTATTGCAGGTAATTCTGCCAACTATTGGTGTTATTCGTAACCAAGTTGCTTGGCAACGACTAGCCCCTAGCCTAGCTTGGGCACAGTTTGCCGCCATGATAACGTCATTTGGCGCTTTGATAGCAGGTTTTTATTATAATGATTTTAGCCTCAGTTACGTCGCGCAGCATTCTAATACGCTGTTGCCTTGGTACTATAAGTTATCGGCGACATGGGGCGGACACGAGGGCTCTTTGCTGCTATGGATGACCATCATGGCCACATGGTGTGCACTGGTATCATACTTTAGTCGCGGCTTGCCGTTATCAATGCGTGCGCGGGTATTAGTTATTTTGGCCGGTGTACAGTTAATGATGCTAACGATGCTGATATTTACCTCGTCACCGTTTGAGCGTACCTTACCCAATCTAGCGGTCGATGGCGCTGATTTAAATCCTGTCCTACAAGATTTCGGTCTGATTATTCATCCGCCCATGTTATATATGGGTTATGTGGGCTTAGCGGTGCCATTTGCTTTTTGTATGGCGGCATTGTGGGAAGGGCGTTTAGATGCTGCTTGGACACGCTGGTCACGTCCATGGGCGCTCGCGGCTTGGGGATTTTTGACCATTGGTATTGCACTGGGCTCGTGGTGGGCCTACTACGAGCTTGGCTGGGGCGGTTGGTGGTTTTGGGATCCGGTAGAGAACGCCTCGTTTATGCCTTGGCTTGTCGGCTTAGCATTGCTGCATTCATTAGCAGTCACTGAAAAGCGCGGGGTGTTTAAAGCATGGACCATCATGCTGGCTATTTTCGCCTTTGCCTTAAGCTTGCTTGGCACGTTCCTGGTACGCTCTGGAGTCCTTACCTCAGTGCATTCGTTTGCCGCTGATCCGACGCGTGGTTTGGTCATCTTAGCTATTCTTGGCATTATCATCGGTAGTGGTCTATTAATGTTTGCCGTTCGCGGTTGGCGTTTAACCGTTGAAAGTCAATATCAGCTGATTTCACGTGAGTCCTTTTTAGTGATCAATAACGCCATCATTTTGATTGCAACCTTAGTGGTGCTGCTCGGCACCCTCTATCCTATTATCGCTGATGCCTTTAGTCTCGGTCAGGTATCTGTAGGGCCTCCATACTTCAATGCGCTGTTTGTGCCTTTGACATGGCTGTTGTTAATCGCTATGGGTATGGGCTCTAATATTCGCTGGAAACAAGATAAGCGCCCGTTACTAGGGGTGGGTATCGCCATTGCCGCTAGTAGTATCGTATTGGCTGCTATTATCGCCTACTTTACCAGTCCATCTGCTATGTTCAATATTGGCGTGACTTTAGCGGTGAGCTTTTGGGTACTGCTATGGATGATCGTTGACTTTAGAGACAAAACCAAGAACGCCCCTAATTTCTTTAAAGGTCTGCGTCAGCTGCGTCTTAGCTATTGGGGTCAACAGACTGCTCATATTGGCGTATTGGTTGCTGTCATTGGCATAGCCTTTACTAGTAGCCTGAGTATTGAGCGTGACGTAGCAATGGGTATTGGCGATACAGTCAATGTTCAAGGTTACGATTTTGAAGTAACTGAATTTTTTGAAATAAAGGGTAGTAACTTTGATGCAACGCAAGCGCAAGTGGTGGTATCCAAAGACGGTCGTGAAGTGGCGAAACTGACTCCAGAAAAGCGTACTTATATTATCAGCACGATGCCAACAACTGAAGCTGCTATTGACCCCAGTCTTATGCGCGATGTTTATGTCGCACTGGGCGAACCTATTGCCGATGGTAGTAACCAATGGGCATTAAGGATTTATGTAAAACCATTAATTCGTTGGATATGGCTCGGCGCTATTATTATGGCATTGGGTGGTCTGCTGAGTATGCTTGATAGGCGCTATCGTCTCAAAACATCCAAGACCCCTGCACAAATTGCAGCGAGTAAGTCAGGCTTTACGACGGTTACTGATTTAGATGTTAAAAGCACTACTAATAACACGACACTAATAGGGGAGAAGCAAAATGACTAAGTCTAATCATTTTTCCGAGCAACCCCCTGAAACAAAAGGTAATCGAACAATGAAAAAAAGCCAATTTAGAATATGGTTTTTGATCCCGCTGATCATCTTTGCTGCTGTTATGGTTATGCTTTATTTTCGTTTGGGGCAGCCGACTGAAATCGTAACCAATACCGCGCTTGAACGCCCAGTACCAGCGTTTGAGCTGCCATTGTTGTCCGATACCAGTCGGATCATGACCAATGACAACTTACCTGATGAGCCCTTTTTGATGAATATTTGGGGCTCTTGGTGCCCAACTTGCGTTATTGAGCATCCTTTTTTGATGCAACTAGAAGAGCGTGGTGTCAATCTGGTTGGCGTGAATTATAAAGACGATATCGGTGATGCGCTCAGCTATCTCAACCGAGGCGGTGATCCCTTTTCGATGTCTATTCAGGATTTGTCCGGCCAGTTTGCCTTGGACTTAGGGTTGACGGGTGCGCCTGAGACTTTCACTGTCGATGGTGAAGGCGTTATTCGCCAGCACATTGTTGGTGAGATTAACGAGAGTAACTGGCAAGATCGTATTGAGCCTTGCTTAACGGTACTCAATGATGCCAATGATAATAACGTCAGTCCAGATGCGATTCAGGTTGAAGAGGTGTGCAAATGATAGCCCTTTCAATAAAGGCCGTTACGATAAAAGTAGCGAGCTTAATACTTGCCTGTCTCCTAAGTGTGACCAGCTATGCGGCGATTGACGTCTATGATTTTGATTCTGTCCAACAAGAAGAACAATACCGAGGATTGATCGAAGAGCTACGTTGCCCGAAATGCCAAAACCAAAACTTGGCAGGTTCTGATGCGCCGATTGCCCAAGACTTAAAGCAAAAAGTCTATGATTTGATTAAAGACAGACGTAGTGATGCGGAAATCCGGGATTATATGCAGGATCGTTATGGCGACTTTATCAGCTACAAGCCGCCTATGCGACCATCGACATGGATCCTATGGTTTTTTCCACCATTATTATTGCTCGTCTTAATTGTTGGTTGGTTTTGGCAAAGTAAACGCCGCCAAGTTGTCGCCCGTGGCCAAAACGGCGTTACAGTGAACAGTACTGCTGCCTTGACCTCTGCGGAAAAGGCTGAGCTTGATCGTCTATTATCGCAAGCTGAGAATGTCGACCACGATATTACTAGCATAGAGGACAAAAAATGACTCTATTTTCTACTTTTGGCTTATTTGTAGCTCTAAGCTTGCTGATTGCTCTTATATTTGCGCTAATTGCTATTATGCCATGGCTACGAGCACCGCGTTTGCAGTCCAAACCAATAGACAATCAACTGCTAGATATTAATGTTGCAGTATTTCGCGAACGTTTAGCTGAGCTACAAACAGATAAAGACAGCGGTACTATTAATAATAGCCATTATCAAAATCAAAAGCTGGAACTGGAGCGTCAGCTATTAGATGTGCAGCGTCAGATAACACCTATGGTCACCCCTGATGTCAAAAGCCGTTTAATTGTCGCAGCTTGGATCCCAATATTGGCTGCAATGGCGTATTTACTAATAGGCAATCGTACGCCCGTGTTTGATTTGTGGACAGCTGAGGACAAAGTAGGACAAGTGGCTGACGACCTATTGACAGCTAAAATTGACAAGCCGCCATCATGGGCGTTTGAAGATGGTCGTCAACTGATTAGCGCCATGCAAACCAATGTTCATCGTAATGCTGATGATCCTAATCGCTGGATGCGCCTATCCGAGCTTTTCTTATCTATGGAGGCAACTGATTCTGCGCTGGAAGCCTTATCTCGTGCCTATCGTTTAGCTCCTGAAAATGAAGAAATCGCCACCACTTATGCTCAGACTAGCTTTTTCGTTAATGAAGGTCAGTTAGACGCCAATATTCGCCGTGTATTACAAGCTATATTAGCTAAGAATCCGCAGCATGAACGGGCTCAAATGCTCATGGCAATGGGTGAGACTCGTAGTAGTAACTTTGCCCAAGCGCAAGGTTGGATTAAACGCTTACAAGGCAGCATTGTGGCCAAACCAGGTGATCATACTAAAGCTTTAGCAAGCTTAGATGAGTTAAGCAACTACGTTAGCACGCAAGAAAAGCAAGCGCTAGAAGGTATTGACGTGACAGTGAAAATTAACGCTAATTTATTACCGTTAGTGAAAGCTGATGATGTGTTGTTTGTTGCGATACGTGACGTTAAAGGAGGTCCACCGTTTGCCGCCAAACGTTTACCCATTAGTATTATCAAGCAAGGTGAGGCTAGTATCCGCTTAAGCAATCTTGATGCGATGATGCCAGATCGCACGTTAAATTCAGCTCGTAGTGACAAAACTCAGTTAGCAGTCGTTGCTCGTATTAGTCATAGCGGTAATGCCATAGCAGAGTCAGGCGACTTATCGGGTAATCCTATAGTGATTAGCGCTGAACAGACTCAGGTTAATGTTGAAATCAATCAACAGATTCCCTAATAAAAAATTATTACCGTAAGTTTCATAACACCAGAGCGGTAAGTGGAGCCGTTTATAAAAGTGGCGCGATTAATAGTCGTATACCAAAAACATATACGTTTAACATTGTTCATTGTATAAACACAGATAAAGAAAACAACTATGACTGAATCTACCGACAGATTAGATAGTACTAAATTGAATAGCGTTGAATCGGCTAGTACTAATATTGCTGACAATAAAGTACCTATAGCTGTGAGTAGTACTCATCAATCGATTGACTCTAAAACCATGAATCATACGCCTAAAGCTATGTACGTGACTTCAGGCAACTCAATAACACCTAAAGATAAGTTGGACAAAATGCCAAAAATGGTTGCCAATGGCAGTCGCGCTTTTATCTGGTATTTGTTGGCGATAATGGTATTAATACTTGATCAATGGACTAAGTGGTTGGCCCAAACCACATTAGCGTTCAATGACCCCGTACCGGTCATTGAACCATTTCTCAACTGGACACTCGCTTATAACTATGGGGCAGCATTTAGCTTTTTAGCCAACGCTGGCGGTTGGCAGAAATGGTTTTTCTCAGGCGTAGCTTTTGTAATGGCTATCTTTTTAACGGTTTATTTAATCAAAGCGCCACGTGCAGCCAAGCTATTATCTATGGGGTTGGCCTTAATGCTTGGTGGTGCGATTGGCAACTTAATCGATCGTTTAAGAATTGGTAAAGTGGTTGACTTTATCCATGTGCATTATGCTGATGTCTGGAATTATCCTATTTTCAATGTTGCAGATATAGGTGTCTGTGTCGGTGTCGCATTGATTATAATTGACATGATATTTTTAGAAAGTAAGCGTAATAAATAAGCACATTGATGCCGATTATCACAAACAAAATGAACTAGCGTCGTATTCACTCTATACGGAAAAATACTTTTTATACTTGAGTATGTTTATAAAATGTGAACTGGAAGGTAATGTATGACTGGTATAGGTACTCACTCATTTTAGGTCTTAAAACTCAATACTTAAAAGCTCTGCGTAGAGCCATTATTATAGAGACATTGAATAATCCATAAATTCTTTATTGATAATAACAAAAGGAAAATACAGTGTCACAGACTCAGCCAACTATTGAAAAAATTCACAGCCTTAGAAAAAAAACAAGAGACAGCGTTAAAAAGTCTTACCCTTATATAGTCGATACACTCTAAAAATGTCATAGCACTACTGGGATGAATTTTGCGCAGCCTCTGGGAACGCAGCACGCAAGTAAAATTTATACCAGTAGCGCGTTTAAATCCATAACATTTTTACATTCAGCTGACTATATAATAAAAAAGATTTAAATTTTAAATCACAAAACAATGGGATAAATAAATTTAAATCATGCACTTCAATTAATGATCAACTAACTATAAGGGCAATAAATATGACAACTGAAAACAATGAAAAACTTTCTTTATTAGACGATGTGGCATTAAAAGCCCAAATGCTCATGGCAAATCTAAAAGAGGGCGCTAATGATGGCTATGACCATTCTGTCACCAGTGCCGGTGAAAAGGGTTTAAAATCAGGCAAAGTGTCTGAACTCACCGCCATCGCCCCCTTGACCAAAGATGGGGCAGCTCGTATCAAGCGAATTTTGGAAATTACCAAAGGCAATCTTGCAGGGGCGACCAATGTAGGCACCTTGCATGATTTGCGGTTGGTGTTTTTAGACAATGATACTAAGCTACTGTTTTGTACCGCCTATGATGGCGATTGGGATGCTTACATCAACGACTTTGCTACCAAAATTCCAGAACTCATGGATTTGCTTTTTGGCAATGTAGAGGGTTGGCCTGGGATTAAAAGCCCGACTGTCAAGCAATTTATCCTTGACCATCAGATTACCGCTACCGGTTGGTATGTAGGTGTACCGCATCTGACGGTTCGTGATATTGCGCGTAATGACAAAATCGTGCGTGGCATTAATAAAGCCATTGAACAAGCCCAATAAGCCCGCTTAGAACCTGTATTCACCATATCACGTTTATCAGCGTACTATTCTAACCGTACTCTGAACGGGCAAGCTTTAGGTTAAAATTTCGATACAAAAGCGATTTGTTCAGTGATTTTACCATAAGCAAGCGATATTTAGCGTGGTGTATGGTGAACAAGCTTTCAGCATCAAATTTTTAAGATTCTCTGCTAGGAACGACCATGAATAACGACAACCCAGCGAATGAAAGCCTACTTGGCAAATTAAAAACCCATCTACAAGATGGTATCGAGCATGGCATAGAGGCCGTTAAAGACAAACTTGAACACAGCGATACACCCGCTGAAAAAGGCAGTTTCAAAGAACGGGTACACGAAGCCAAACAAAAAATCGGCACGCAGCTGCACAGCGTCATGACACGGGCAACGAACGCTATCTATCCCAATATCGCCACGATGGAGCTTGAGGATATTCAAGCTATTATTTTGCATGACCGCCCTGCGCCTTACTACGGCACGCTTGTCGCGCTAAAAGTCAATGACAGCAACGCGGGTCGTGAATTATTAAAAGCGGTATTACCAAACGTCAAAGGCTCAAAAAATTTCCAAAAAGATATGGATGCCAATTTGACCATTGTGATGACGTATAAGGGGCTAAAAGCTTTAGGCTTACCGCAAAGCTCGCTTGATTCTTTCCCAGAAAATTTCAAAGCAGGTATGGCAGGCCGCTCCGATATCTTGGGTGACAAAGGTGACAATGACCCTAGCAACTGGCTTGCGCCATTTGGTGATAAAGGCGATATTCATATTTGCGGCGCGGTGATTGCCAATAGCCAAGAAAAATGGCAAGCCAAACTTGCCGAACTTAAACAGGCGTTTGCCCCTTATCTAGATACCAGCCGTAACGCGATCGAAATCTTGGTGGAACATGATTTTGGCGTAGATGGTGAGGTCAAAAACGTGTTTGGTTATCGCGATGGCATCAGTAACCCAGAAGTGGATGGCAGTGGTATCACCCTTGAAAATAACACCGAACGCCCGATTGCGGCAGGTGAATTTGTGTTAGGTTATAAAGGTGAGGCGGGCGTGGTACCCCCCATGCCACAACCAGAAGTATTGGGTAAAAACGGCTCATTTATGGTACTGCGAAAATACCGCAGTAATGTGGCAGACTTTCACCACTATTGCCTTGAACAAAGCGACAATGATCCCGCTAAAGCCGATAAACTGGGGGCAAAAATGTTCGGTCGCTGGCGTTCGGGTGCCCCCATCACCCTAAGCCCAGACCATGATGATGAAGCCCTCGGTAAAGACAATGTAGCAAACAATAAATTTGACTACACGGACGATCCGTATGGCAAAGGCTGCCCATTTGGTGCCCATGCTCGCCGTATGAACCCCCGCAATACCAAAGATTTTATTCTAAGCGATGTGCGTCTTCACCGTATCATCCGCCGTAGCGTTTCGTATGGCGATATCGTGCCGCCCAACGTGACCCAAGACGATGGTCAAGAACGGGGTTTATTTTTTATCGGTATCAACGCGCATGCCATGGACACGCTGGAGTTTTTGCAAAGCCAATGGATTAATGACGGTAACTTTATGAACCTTGGGGAAGAGCGTGACCCAATGCTAGGCGTACACGCAGGTAGTGACGCTGATAGCGATGTGTTCACCGTACCCGATGAGCCAATTCGTAAGCGTCATACCAATATTTTGCAATTTAATACCCTACAAGGCGGTGAATATCTTTTTGTACCGAGCTTGTCGGCACTTAAATGGATTAGTGAGCTTAACGAAAATTCATATTAGTGTAAAACTAAATAAAGAAAGGTTAGGCGTTTTAGTACACTTAACCTTATAAAATAATGAAAATAACAAAGGACAATCATCATGTTAAATAAATTATTCGGTGGTCGTTATGCCAAGTTTGACCCAGCCATCGACCAGCTTACGAGCGACGATGAAAAAGCCATCGACCAAATCACCGCAGATATTCGTGACTATATCGGCAAATCAGACACGGTTAGCAAAATCAACTATCACACCCGAGATGCCCATGCCAAAGGCTACTGTGCGTTAAAAGCCAACTTTGAGATTTTACCAAAACTGCCCAAAGAATATGCCCAAGGTATCTATGCCAAACCCGCTCGCCATGAAGCGGTGATTCGTTTTTCTAACGGCTCATCTCGTGTGGCTGCCGACAACAAGTTGGGACTTTCTCAAGGGTTGGCGATTAAAGTCTTTGGTGTCAAAGGCGACAAATTACTGCCAGATGAGCCAGATAGCCCAAACTTTGACTACAATCTGATTAATTTCCCTATTTTCTTTTGTAATACTATCCAAGACTATAGTTATATTTCACGGCTATTTTTACAATTAAATGATTATTTTGCCAAAGGCGCGAAAGGCCAAGCCAAGTTTGCCTTTGACTGGATTACCCAATATGGCAAAAAACTGCCATCCAAAGAATCCCTCAAGACTTTTAGGGCTTTTAGTAAGTTTAAAACCATCAAACCGCAAAATACCTTGTTATACAGTTTTTACTCACAAGGGGCGGTGCGTCATGGCGACTATATGGCAAAAATCCGTGTCGCCCCGACCAAAGCATCACAAGCCAAAATCAAACGCCGTGAGCTAGATGTCAATGCCACCAGCGAGGCGATTCGTCCTCTGATTTTACAAGAAATCCGTGAGCATGATTATGAGTTTGATGTGCAAATCCAGCTATGCCGTAATTTAAAAGACCAACCCATCAATGACTTGACCAAAGAATGGGATGAAAAAGACGCGCCATTTGTGACAGTGGCAAAACTTACCATCCCTTGCCAAGATGTGCCGGATGACGGTAATTTTGACATTATGGAACACTTGTCATTTACCCCGTTTCGCTGTATTGAAGCCAACCGTCCGATTGGTAATTTGCAGCACGCGCGACTGCGTGCCTATCAGACCGCCTCGACCACTCGCCTTCGTTTAAATCATAAAAAACGTGCCGAGCCAATCAATCTAAAACAGGCATTTGATAAAGATTTTTATAACCTTTAAATTTGGCAAAAAACCAGTAGCGGGGCGGTTATGGGGGCATTGTTTGGGGTAAAATTTCACCCATTGGGTAAAAAACTACATCGCCTTTAATCATTCAAAAACCGTTAGCCTGTGACTGGGCCAACGGTTTTTTACCTTTTTACGCCATTAAACTTATTTCATTAAACTTAAGCTATTAAACATAGTGATTAGCAAATACGATAATACCAAAAATAAAGTTGCGTATTTGCCAATCAATCTAGGAGTATTGTATGTCAGAGTCGAATCCTCTTGTTAATTTTACCCATATCACAGTCGCAGGCAGTGGTGTTTTGGGCTATCAAATCGCCGTACAAGCGGCGTTTCATGGTTTTAAAGTCGTTGTGTATGATATCAATGATGAGGTGCTCAATAAAGCCAAAACCAAATTTGCCGATATCGCCAAACGTCATCAGGATGATTTGGGTGAAACAAGCGAACAAGCTAAACAGGCTGAGCAAAACTTGCGCTATAGCTCAGACTTAAGCGCCGCCTTAAAAGACGCAGACTTGTTGATTGAAGCAGTGCCTGAAGATGTCGCCATCAAAAAAGATTTTTATCAAAAAGCCTCAGCAGCCGCACCCGAGAAAACCGTATTTGTCAGTAACTCATCTACCATGTTGCCCAGTGATTTGGTCAAATTTACCGACCGTCCTGCTAAGTTTTTGATGATGCATTTTGCCAATGAGATTTGGAAGCGCAATCTTGCCGAAATTATGTCACATGCCGATACTGACCCTAATGTATTTGATGCGGTGACCGCGTTTGCCAAACAAATTGGCATGGTGCCTATTATCGTCAACAAAGAAACCTCGGGCTATGTACTAAATTCACTACTCAATCCTTGGTTAAATGCAGGGATGCAGCTGTATATCCAAGGCATTGCTGACATTCAAACCATCGACAAAACTTGGATGCTTGGCACAGGCTCGCCGATGGGACCATTTGCTTTTTATGATATGCTGGGGCTGACTACCCCTTACAATATTTACAAGCTCGCTGTGGCTAAGGGCAAACAACAGGACCAAGCGGTCGTTGATATGCTTAAAAAAGAGTACATCGAGCAAAATAAATTGGGCGTACCAACGGGCGAAGGGTTTTATCAATACCCCAATCCCGCCTTTAAAAATCCTGACTTTTTAAAACCACCCAAAGCGGATTTATCCAAAGTACCCTATAAAAATATTACCGTGGCAGGCAGTGGCGTATTGGGCAACCAAATTGCGGTGCAATGTGCGTTTCATGGGTTTAATGTGACTATTTATGATATTAACGATGACGCGATTGCTAAGGCGAAAACCCGCTTTACCGACCTTGCCAATCAGCATCAGCACGACCTAGGTGAAACCGATGCCCAAGTGGCAGCAGCTAGCAAAAATTTAGCTTACACCACTGACTTGAATGAGGCGTTAAAAGATGCAGACCTATTGATTGAAGCGGTGCCAGAAAGCTTAGATATCAAACAAGATTTTTATCAAAAAGCCTCAGCTGCCGCCCCTGCCAAAACCGTGTTTGCCAGTAACTCATCGACGTTATTGCCAAGCGTGTTATCGACCTTTACTAACCGTCCAGAAAAATTCTTGATGCTGCATTTTGCCAATCATATCCATATCCGTAATACGGTGGAGTTGATGGCGGCCCCAAGTTGCGACCCACAAGTCTATGCTGACGTCATCGAATTTGCCAAAGCCATTGCTATGCTACCGATAGCGGTGAAAAAAGAACAATCGGGCTATGTGCTTAATAGCTTATTGATTCCGTTATTGGTAGCGGGGTTAAAACTGTGGGCAAACGGCGTTGCCAACGCCGCAACCATTGATAAAACGTGGATGATAGCCACGGGTTCACCCTTTGGACCGATGGCGATTTTGGATAAAAATGGCATGACAACCAACTACAATATCTTTAATGAACTGGCAAAAACGGACCCTTCTTTGCAGCAGCCCGCTGAAAAGCTCAAAGCAGAACTGGTCGATACCAACAAATTGGGTGAAGCCACGGGTGAAGGGTTCTATCAATATCCTAACCCAGCTTATTTAGCGAAAGATTTTTTAAGCTTAATTCACTAAACTGCGTTTGGCCAAGGAGAATAAAAAAGGGGTAATTTGCTAACTTGACGTATCTACTGTTGCCACTACCGACATGCCGGGTATCAATTCATTCAGACGACTTTGATTGCCATCGATGTCAATGCGTACAGAAATGCGCTGTACCACTTTGGTAAAATTCCCGGTGGCATTGTCGGTTTTAATGACACTAAATTCTGACCCTGTTGCGGGGGAGATGCTTTTGACTACCCCCGTAAATTTTTGTTTGCCTAGGGCATCGACAGTAAACCACGCTTTTTGCCCGATTTTCATTTTATCAATTTGGGTTTCTTTAAAATTGGCAATGACCCACATCGATTTTGGAATGAGATAAACCAACTGCGTGCCTTGTGTCACCAACTGACCGGTACGGATATTGATTTGCCCTAATTTACCTGAGGTCGGGGCGGTGATTAAGCCATACTCTTGGTTGGTATTGGCTTGATTTAGCTGTGCATTGGCGCTTTTAATCTGTGCCACCAAACCAATTTTTGCCACTTCCGCGGTCTGAACCGCCCCGGCTATATTGGAGGCAATTTTTTCGAATCAGAATGTATGATTAGAATCTATAAGATTAATCATTATATGTCTGATCGCATTGTGTCTATAAGAAGGCAAATAAACAATTAAAAAACCTCAGCTATCATCCCTGCTTTAACACCCGATAAACCGTAGCCACCCCAACACCAACCGCCTTAGCAATCTCCTCTTTCGTCATATTGTTTTGACTGGCCAACTCTCTAATACGATTATGTTTCACTGTATTGGCTTTCTTACCTGTGGGCTTATAACCACTATTCGCTAACCCCTGCTTAATACGCTCTCTACGCTTATCGTTATCAAGCTTTGCCATCGTTGCTAACAAGTCGATCAGCATATGGTTAATCACTGCTAGGATCTCACCTGTCATGCCTTTACTTACCGTATGCGTGGTTGGTAGATCGGCCACCACCAATCGCAAGCCCTTGTCTTTGATGCGCTGCTTTAGAATTGCAAAATCATCTTGAGATAGCCTGCTTAATCTGTCCACGCTTTCAACCAGCAGAATATCGCCTTGATCAGCGTCCTTTAATAGCTTAGCTAATACTGGCCTATCGAGCTTTGTACCACTGAAATGCTCAACATACTCAACATGGTTATCATTATAGCTTTGGCTAAAGCTAATCAAGTCAGACAAGGCTCTCTTAGCATCTTGATCCTTAGTGCTGGCTCTCACATAAATACGAACGGTCATAACGCGACCTCTATTACTTAGACTTAATAATTAATGTTCATTGATAATAGCAAGATATTACTATCATTTAATTTTAGAAACAAGTCTAATGATAGCTAAGTTATCGTTTAGAAGTTTTATGTTTTAGGTATAGTCTAATGGTAGATTGTCAGGCGCTTTCACTGGTTCGGTTCCCTAGTGAGGACTTGAATATTAAGCTATCCTCTATGTCCTATTCTCAATTGAGTTTTTATGTCTAATATACTAAGTAAT
>Ga0207918_100028_pt1 | contig 44174 bp, 43 predicted proteins | sample DeeseametaMP0440_FD_184211 | JGI IMG/M metagenome (GOLD analysis project Ga0207918, IMG submission 184211) | Marine microbial communities from the Deep Atlantic Ocean - MP0440 (SPAdes) | ecosystem: Environmental > Aquatic > Marine > Oceanic | place: East of Rio de Janeiro, Brazil, South Atlantic... | reverse complement strand
TTTTCTTCTATTAAATAAGTAAAGTTACCGTTGTTACAACAATATTAAACCACAACAATGTATGGTTTATCCTTTTTCATTATCAAAGTCCAAATTAGTGTTATTACATGCAGTTCTACATGAGTATACCCTAGCGGAACCATCTATTTCAGCATTTAAACCTATTAACAGACCACTTAAAACAGACCGGTATAATGGAACCACTTATATTAAGTCGTCTTTGATTATTTATAAATAGGTATTATTCACACTAAAATAATCAAGTACGACGTGAACAATACCTATACGGCGATGAGCCATAACAAATATATCAATTAGTAAGCGACTTATCCGCCATTTCATTAGCCATCTTCAATGCTTGGTATAAACTCGTCGCACTTGCGCCGCCGCGTCCCGCCAAGTCTAGCGCCGTACCATGATCGACAGAGGTGCGAATATAAGGCAGTCCTAAGGTGAGATTTACCGTATCACCAAAGCCGTGTGATTTGAGTACGGGCAACCCTTGATCGTGATACATGGCGATGACTGCATCGCAGTTTGCTAAGTGTCTGGGGGTAAACAGCGTATCGGCTGGCATCGCCTCTGAAATATTGACGCCTGCATCGGTGAACTCTCGTAAGACTGGATTGATAATCTCAATCTCCTCCATACCCAAATGCCCGCCCTCGCCTGCATGTGGATTGAGACCGCACACCAAAATACGAGGCTGCGTGAGGCCAAACTTTTCTCTCATGTCATTGACAACGATTTGTACTGTTTGACGTACATTATCCGCGGTGATGGCAGCAGGTATGTCTTTTAATGGCAAATGGGTAGTGACAAGCGCGACTTTCATCGCTTGATTGGCAAGCATCATCACCACTTTCTCACAGCCACTTTGCTGCATAAAAAACTCGGTGTGACCGCTAAACATAGTGCCATCCAATAGCTTGATACCAGCATCTATCAGCGCTGATTTTTGTAAAGGACCTGTGACGATAGCGGCAACTGTTCCATTTACTGCTAACTGATGAGCAATGTCTAATTGCTGAGCCACCATCGCTGAGTTGGCAATATTGATTTGTCCGCCAGTAATTGGTCCTGCACAAGGGACGTTAAGCAAAATAAAAGCACTATCAGCATCTATATCCTGCTGTGCTATCTGCTCGGCCGCGTCCATATCAAAGTCACCAGCCTCGTTGTCAATGGTTTGCCAAATAGGCACTTCTGTCAACACGCCAGCTGAAACCAACTCCTCTGCACGGACTTGCATCGTGCTCGCATCAGCGGTTACCCAAATGGGACGGTCAAAATCTTGCAGCTTGCCCTCTGCCGCCAGATTCAATACGACATCCATTCCAATGCCCGCAGGTTCACCTGTCGTGATTAATAATGGTCGTTTTTGTTCTGTCATAGCAATAGCCTTATTTTATTTAAATTTTTGATTTTATTATATTTATCGTCAATATTTTCAGTTGTTACGTTTAGACAATGGATGCGGTCTCTTATTTTATGCATAACAATCACTGTAGATTTAGTTGCTTACCCAGCCTAAAAAATCACATTATGTGTTAAACTTTCGCTTCTGATTGTAGCATTTGCAGGCAAATCTAAAACCACGTTTTGGTACATCTACCGTAGAGATGTACCATATCTGTTTTGCGCTACCATCGACATCTTTTTTTATACCCATTTTGACTCATTAGGCACTCATGGCAGAAAACGACAAAACCGACGACTTACTCAATCAGACACCGCCGCACAATATCGATATTGAAAAGGCATTGCTCGCGTCTTTGATGAGTATCGAAGAGGCGTACGACAAGATTGCCGATATCGTCACCAAAGATGACTTTTATGCGGGGCGACATCAATATATTTTTGATGCGATTGCTCACCTTGCAGCCGTTAATGAGCCTTATGATACGGTCATGGTACACGACTGGTTAGAGGCGCAAAAGTTACTCAAAGGTGCAGGTGGGGACAGCTACTTAGCTGATATTTTGAGCCAAAGTCCGGCGACCTTGTTTAACCTGACTGCTTACGCTCAGCGCGTACGTGAGCTCTCAACGCTGCGTCAGCTCATTACCACGGGTAATGACATGCTAGCGCTGGCCTACAATCCAAAAGACCAAAGCGTTAGTGATATCTTGGACAATGTCGAAGGTAAGATATTTAGCATCAATGAGCAGCATAACAAACGCGCGGAACAGCGTGGCCCTGTCGGTATTACTTCGGTCTTAACCAATGTTATCGATCAGATTCAAGAGTTAAAATCCAACCCCGATGGCATGATTGGTTTACAAACGCCATTTGTCGAGCTGAATAATAAAACGCAAGGGCTACAATCAGGCGACTTGATTATCGTCGCCGCTCGTCCTTCTATGGGTAAAACCACTTTTGCAATGAACTTGGCAGAAGGGATTTTATTTAATGAAGATTTGCCTGTTGTGGTGTTTTCGATGGAGATGCCGGCAGAGTCTATTGTCATGCGTTTGCTGTCTTCATGGGGCGCGATTAACCAGACGCATCTACGTTCTGGGCAAATGAATGAAGATGAGTGGGCAAAGATGATGAACGCCATTCAGCATCTACAGTCTAAGCATTTATATATTGATGACAGTACCGCCTTGCCGCCATCCGAGATGCGCTCACGCTGTCGACGTATTGCCAAAAACCATGATGGGCGCTTGGGTGCTATCGTGGTCGATTATCTTCAGCTGATGAAAGTGCCGAGCCTAGATGGCAACCGTGTTGGCGAGATTTCTGAGATTTCGCGCAGTCTAAAGGCGCTCGCACGTGAGCTTGAATGTCCCGTGATTGCGTTGTCACAGCTTAATCGTAGTCTAGAAAACCGTCCAAATAAACGCCCAATTATGTCGGATCTACGTGAGTCTGGTGCAATTGAGCAGGATGCCGATTTGATTATGTTCATCTATCGTGATGAGGTTTATAATGAAAACTCAGACCACAAAGGTGTGGCGGAAATTATTATCGGCAAGCAGCGTAACGGCCCTATTGGTACCGTACGCTTGGGTTTTGAAGGTCAATTCACCCGCTTCATTAATCTAACGCCAGAATACTATCAAGGCGTCAGTTTTGAGAATGATGAGTAATCAGCGTTATAACATTTAAGTCTTAGTAAAATGTAAGCCCATACCGATTTTGGCTTACTCACAAGTTAGTAAGTAGCTTTAACCACATAGCCAGTATAGTATCAACTCCATTGATGCTGTACTGGCTTTATCACTTCATAATTCTACTCATAAAGAAGGCGATTATGCGCACCATTACCATAAAACCAAAAGCCATTACTCATAATCTCAATCAAGTAAAACAACGCGCACCGCAAGCAAAAGTCTTAGCGATGGTCAAATCCAATGCGTATGGGCATGGCGTGGCGGCGGTATTACCAGCCCTGCAGCAAGCAGATGGTATTGGGGTTGCGACTTTAACCGAAGCATTAGAAGCCAGACAATTAGGTTGGGAGAAAACCATTGGTCTAGTAGAAGGGGCATTTAGCGCTGATGAGTGGCAACAAGCCATTGATCATGATATTAGCTGCGTGATTCACCACGGACCACAGTTAGAATGGGCACTACAAAACTTCCCGCCAGCTGGTAGTGCAACTAATGTGGTTTGGCTAAAATATAATACAGGTATGAACCGTTTGGGTTTCAATGCTGAGGGTGTGCTATCAGCAGCCAAGCGTTTGCATGAAGCAGGTTATCAGCTGATCCTAGCCACCCATTTTGCCAATGCTGATGATCATGACCATCCATTAAATGCCATGCAGATTGAGCGCTTCTCAAGCGTACTTGCGACTTTGAAAGATACCATTAGCCTAGATATCAAAGGCTCATTATGCAACTCTGCTGGCATCGTCAACTTCCCAGAGTACCATTATGATTGGGTACGCCCAGGCATCATCTTATACGGTAGCTCGCCTGTCGTCGATAAAAGCGCACAAGAGTTAGACTTGCAGCCCGCGATGGAATTTAGTGCTCAAATTATGGCATTACAAACGGTCAGTGCCAATGATGCGATCGGCTATGGTAGCCGCTGGCGTGCGCAGCAAGACACCAGAACCGCTCTCGTGAGTGTGGGTTACGGAGACGGCTACCCGCGTGTAATAAGTGACGACGCTTATGTCACCGTCATCGATACTAACGACAATCAAAGCTACCGTTGTCCTGTGATTGGGCGTGTGGCAATGGATATGATCGTCATTGATGTCAGCAAAACGCCTGAAAGCCTTGCTTTGGATAGCAAAGTCATGCTCTGGGGCGATGCGCCGCGTGTCGATGAAGTGGCAGGTCATGCTGGAACGATTAGCTATGAGCTGTTATGTCGCCTCAGCATACGTCCAAACCGTACACAGGCATAATCATTAACGGCACAGGCATTAGCATACGAGTACTATGGCTTGCTAATGCGATTTCGGTCTATTTAGCAAGCCATTCGATCTTGATAAAATTGCACGTTTACATTGAAAGTAAATACGCTATACTAAAAGTTTGTTGTCAACCCAGTATACGCACTGACGCGATGATATTGAAGACTGATGACGTTTCACTGACTGCGATCGACTGCTAGGATTACTATGAGTTTGCGCCATTTTTTAACCTTATCTGATTTAACCAAACAAGAACTAGAAAACTTAATCAAACGCGCAAGCGAATTGCGTAAGATGCAACACGCAGGCGAGATATATCAGCCTTTCGTTGGTCGTACGCTTGGCATGATATTTGAAAAATCTTCAACGCGTACCCGTATCTCATTTGAGACCGGCATGGGTCAATTTGGTGGTAATGCTATATTTTTATCACCCAACGATACGCAGCTCGGTCGCGGTGAGCCATTAGAAGACTCAGCACGCGTGATCTCCAGCATGGTTGATATCATTATGATTCGTACCTTTGGGCACGAAAAAGTCGAGACCTTTGCTGAATACTCAAGCGTCCCTATTATCAATGCGTTGACCGATGAATACCATCCTTGTCAATTGCTTGCTGATATGCAGACTTATTATGAGCATCGCGGTAGCATCGAAAATAAGATCGTCACGTGGGTCGGTGACGGCAACAATATGTGCTCGTCATTTATGCAAGCCGCCAATCAGTTTGGTTTTGAATTACGCGTGGCAGCGCCTTATGGGTTCGAGCCTGATCCGAAACTTATGGAACGCTTCTCACATTGCGTGAGCTTGGTCGAAAACGTACAAGACGCAGCCAAAGATTCTAATTTGATTGTCACCGATGTATGGGCAAGTATGGGTCAAGAGTCCGAGCAAAATACGCGCGCACGTCGTTTTGCCCCTTATCAAGTGACGCCGTCTCTACTAGACAAAGCCGACCCTGAAGTGGTGTTTATGCACTGTCTGCCCGCCCATCGTGGTGAGGAGATCTCTCATGATATGCTAAATGATCCGCGCTCTGTTGTGTGGGATGAAGCCGAAAATCGTCTACATGCGCAAAAAGCCTTGATGGAGTTTTTGCTAAAAGACAAAATCAAACTACCTGCCTAACTTACCGTGTAAAAAACAGTAAGATAAGTTATTAGTCCGTTCATAAATAAAAAAGCCGTTCAGATTTGGACGGCTTTTTATCTGTAAAAATGGCTTGAGACTGTATTCTTGAGACTGTATTAGCGCGTAAGCGTTGTTACGCCATCTGCACTGGCTTTTAATAGCACATCCGCTTGGTTTGCCGCAAAGATACCATTACAGACCACACCCACGATATTATTCAGCTCTTTTTCAAGCGCGATTGGATTACTCACATCCAAGTCATAAGTATCTAGAATAACGTTGCCGTAATCAGTGACAAAGTCTTCACGATAGACAGGCTCACCGCCCAATTTTGCTAATTGACGCGCGACATAAGAGCGCGCTTGCGGCAGGACTTCAATCGGCACTGGAAACGCGCGACCTAAGATCTCAACGCTTTTGCTCTCATCAACCATACACACAAACTTTTTGGAAGCAGCCGCGACGATCTTTTCGCGAGTCAATGCACCGCCGCCGCCTTTGATAAGTTGCAAGTGCTCATTGACCTCATCAGCACCATCGATATAAACATCAAGCGTACCAGCAAAGTTTAGATCAACAATTTCGATACCAAGCGCACGCAGTTTGTCTTCAGTCACCTGTGAGCTGGCAACCGCACCAGCAAGCTTCAATTGTGGCAACAACTCAATCAAACAGTTGACCGTACTACCCGTCCCCACCCCAAGTATCATATCATCTTCGATATAGCTTAGGGCAGCGCGGGCGGCGGCTTGCTTTTGTGCTTGCTGATCACTCATCATAAATCCTTGGAAAATAAACGTATGGTCTTAAAAAAAGTAAAAGGCTAAAACAAATAAAATGCGTGGCTATTATAACCGATGATATTGATCGATGTTAGCGCAATCACAATTCTAATTCGGTAGTCATATAATACTTATCTCACAACGTTCTTCACCACACGCTTTCACTTTATATTCATTCAGGCATAAAATCCCAAGAAAACTGCAATTGAGTCTTGCAAGATACTCAAAATCAGCATAGGCTAATCTATTTCATTTTTATATTCATTCTGTTTAGGGATTACTATGCTGTCACACTGGGTACGAGCCATACTACAAGCCACCGTCTATGACGTTGCGATTCAAACACCACTTGAAACGGCGCCCAAGCTGACCCAACGTTTTGCCAATGACATTCGTTTTAAACGTGAAGACTTACAACCTGTCAAATCTTTTAAGTTACGAGGTGCCTACAACCGTATCAGTCAGCTAAGCGATGAGCAAAAAGCGCGCGGCGTTATCTGCGCCTCAGCAGGCAACCATGCTCAAGGCGTGGCTTACTCTGCGCGCAAACTGTCACTAAACAACATCATCGTTATGCCAACGACTACGCCTGATATTAAGGTAGAAGCCGTCAGAGCGCTTGGTGGCAATGTCGATCTGCATGGCGATAGTTTTGATCAAGCAAACCGCTATGCAATAGATCGTGCTGAGCGCGAGGGCCTGACCTTTATACCGCCTTATGATGATGAATTGGTGATTGCTGGGCAAGGAACCATCGCGCTTGAGTTGACCCAACAGTGGCGTAACATGGATTATGTGTTTGTTGCCGTTGGTGGTGGCGGTCTCATCTCAGGTGTCGCCGCATTTTTGGGAGAAGTGGCACCGCATGTCAAAGTGATCGCGGTAGAAGCGGAACAATCAGCTTGCCTAAAAGCCGCACTTGAAACGGGTGAACGTGTCAAACTTGAGCAAGTCGGACTGTTCGTCGATGGCGTGGCAGTCGCGCAAATTGGTGAACTGCCTTTTGACGTCGTGCGTACTCAGAAAAGTGACAATTCAGGCCCTATCGTGGAGCCTAACGTCGTCACCTGTAGCAACGATGAAGTCTGCGCAGCAGTCAAAGATGTGTTTGAGGAGAGCCGCAGTATCGTAGAGCCTGCAGGTGCGTTGGCAGTTGCTGGTATGAAAAAATATATCACAGCGAACAATATTCAAGGCAAAAACTGCGCGGCCATCATTTGCGGCGCTAATATGAATTTTGACCGTCTGCGTTATATTGCTGAGCGCACTGAGATTGGCGAGAAAAAAGAAGCTATCTTTGGGGTTACTATACCAGAACAAACTGGCGCTTTCTTGAACTTCTGCCGCAGTCTGCACGGTCGTAATATTACTGAGTTTAACTACCGTGCCGATAGCAAAAAGTCACCAGACTCAATGGAGCCTGCCTCAATCTTTGTCGGTATTGCATTAAAAGAAGGTGAAAAAGAGCGTCAAACTATTAGTACTCAATTGGCAAATGATGGCTATACCGCTCACGATCTGACTGACGATGATATCGCCAAGTCACATATCCGTCATTTGATTGGTGGTCACGCTAAGGTCGAAAACGAGCAGTTACTACAAGTGATATTCCCAGAGCGTCCGGGCGCCCTGCTGACTTTCTTAGAAAAATTGGGCGATGACTTTAATATCACTTTATTCCATTACCGCAACCATGGTGCCGCTGAAGGCCGTGTACTGGTTGGTCTACAAGCCTCAGAAAGCAACTCTCGTCAGCTACAAGACGCCTTACTAGACATCGGCTATGACTGCACGACGGTCAATGACAATATTGGCTATCAGTTATTTTTGAAATAATGACTTAACGGGATATATTTAGACCTTATTATAAAAGCGACTTGTCATATGATGGGTCGCTTTTTACTTTCTATAATCTGCTACAGACGGCGACGAACACAAAACCTTATTTGTAAATACCAAATATGCCCTCATATTATTTGATATAAAAACAAATACAGAGTGAGCTTTATGAAAAAAAATACTGATGATAACACCCAAGGTTTGGTCAAAATTCGTCTCGATAAATGGTTATGGGCCGCTCGGTTTTACCGCACACGCACCCTTGCCAAGCAAGCCATTGAAAGCGGACGTGTGCATTATGGTGGCAGCCGCGTCAAGACCAGTAAAGAGATTTCAGTCGGCGATGAGCTAACCATTCGTCAAGGCTCAGCGACCGCCATGACTGAAAAGACTGTCATTGTTGAGGCGCTATCTGCACAGCGGGGCAATGCGACCGCCGCTGAGGTGCTATACTCAGAGACCAAAGAGAGCGAAACGCGGCGTGCTTATTATGCTGAACAGCGCAAACTGGCCAACCTTGCTCGTCCTGATAATAAGCCCAACAAAAAAGAGCGCCGTGACTTACAGCGCTTCAAAAGCAATCAAGATTGATACAGCATTACCCTCGCATCACCCAGTTACCTATAGCATTGTCATAAACCCAGTATTAAGTGACGCTATTGTCTAGTCTCTGTCCTTGCCATTCAAGCGATTAAGCGTTACGCTAGTCGTTGGTTCAATCGATTGCATGCTAATAAAAGCCGCATTAACAGTGCTGGTTTCTTATAGCATGTTTTTTTGTTATAGAAGGTCATATTATGCTGATGAAAGCCTGTACTCCCTCGTCTGTATTATTGGTTTGTTTAGGAAACATCTGCCGCTCCCCTACCGCTGAGGAAGTTTTCCGTCAGCAAGCGGCGATTGCTGGACTCTCAATAAAGATAGACTCAGCAGGTACCAGTGATTCACATGTCGGCGACAAACCTGACCCACGTTCGCAGCGCCATGCGAAATCACATGGCTACAAAATTAATAAATTGGTTGCACGCCAAGTCAGCGCCGATGACTTCCGTGATTTTGATTTGATCTTAGCCATGGATTCACAGAATTTGGCTGACCTACAAGCCATTAAAGACGACATGGCAGAGTCAGAAGAGGACTTGGCAAAGCTGGCCCTATTTAGTGAAGAAGACCCTACCTATTGCGGCAGTGATGTGCCAGATCCATATAAAGGCGATAACGATGATTTCGAAGAGGTGATCGAGCGCATCGAATCAAGCGCCCAAGCTTGGATCGAAAGCTGGAAGGCTTGCTAGCTATAAATTCTATATTTCTGCTACTCTTGCATCCGGTATCCTCTATAATATGGTTAATCCTCTATAAAAGAGCTGCAGCGTTAACCGTGCTTGAAGTAACACAGTTACGTCTGTACTCAACTGCCTTGTATCTCTTTTAAATTGAATCAACTATAGCTACCTTATTATTTATTATCCTTTTGCCCCATAGGCTATGTTATGACCCAAGCTGCACGCCTTGATCTCGACGCTCAGACCATGACTATAAATGACTCATCAGCGACTCTGTTAGTCAGTAATTCAGTCGATTTGGCACATAGCAATACGATGGCACTGTCGTGTGTCGCTGACTCTGTAGTGACGTTGACCAATGAGGCACAGCTTGATGACTTTATGGCAACCTATGCAGAGGATGTAGAGCATCAGCTGTCATTATTTGTCTTATCTGGCGGTAGCAATGTTTTATTACCAGCAGCGTTAAATGCAGTGGTATTGCAACCCAAAATGCGCGGTATTCATTTGACTGCACAAACCGACGATTATGTTGATATCGAAGTAATGGCGGGCGAAAACTGGCATGATCTAGTCGTACATACAGTCAATCAAGGCTGGTATGGGTTAGAAAACCTTGCGCTCATACCTGGCCTAACTGGTGCAGCGCCAGTACAAAATATTGGTGCGTACGGTGTGCAATTAGAAGACTGCTTACAATATGTACGCGCCTATCATTTACCGACACAAACTTGGCACCATTTATCAGCGGCCGACTGTCAATTTGACTATCGTGATAGTATCTTTAAACGCACGCCAAATACATGGCTGATCAGCCGCGTGGCTTTTAGACTGCATACAGATCCCACCCATATTTTAGCCAGCTATGGAGATGTACAGACTGTGGCGCAGCGCTATGCGGAACAACAAGAGCGCGAGCAAGCCAATCCTCATGACGTTATGCAAGCCATTATAGATATTAGACAACAAAAGCTACCAGACCCAAAACAGCTACCTAACTGTGGCAGTTTTTTTCAAAATCCTATTATTGGTCAAGATCAATTTACGGCGCTGCAAACAACTTATCCAGCTATCGTTGGTTATCCGATGCCTGACGCGATGGTAAAAGTTGCCGCAGGTTGGCTCATCGAGCAAGCAGGATTAAAAGGGGGCGGCATCGCACCTATCATGACTCATAAACATCAGGCGCTGGTACTGACCAATCATACTCCTTATCAAGCAACTCAAGAAGATGTGGAAACAGCACAGCGCTATATCGCCAACATCGTCTATGAGAAATTTGCAATTCAGCTATCACGTGAGCCAGTTTGGGTGAATGCTGATGGCTCAATTGGATATCCTGAGCATGTGGTCTAAACAATCATGGTCTAAACGCTTATGGCGAAACTATTTGCGTTCAGCCGAACGAATGGTGAAGCTATTCCGTATCATCAATATTACCTTTGTATTAGGCTCGACGTCTGTTATTTTAGTCCTAATCAGTTTGTTCACACCGCTATTTTCACAAGCCGTTGTCTATATATTTGCGCTTCTTCCTTTACCAAAAATGCCTTCTGCTGCTATGAGCTCTCCGCCGACTGCTTACGTGGTATTAGGCGGTGGTCTAACTAATGATAATAACAATCAAATCATCCTCAATCGCTATAGCCTGAATCGTGTCCGTACCGCGGCTGGGGCCTATCACGATCTTCCCTTACCTATTGTACTAAGCGGCGCTGAAGCCCCTTGGCTAGGTCAATGGCTCATTGAGCATGGTATCGATGGGCTGATAAGCGAAAATGCCAGTATGAATACGTGCGAAAACGCCCGTTTTACAGCCAAGCGTATTCCGCTTCATCACGTTTACCTTATTACTGATAGTTATCATATGGCACGTGCGCGCAGACAGTTTGCCTTGAATGGTATTAATAGCACACCGCTTAGCGCACCATTGCCAGTGAGACGCGACTGGATGAAACCTGCGCAAAACCTAAGTCATTCACGGCGGGCTGTTTATGAAATCGCCGCCTATCTACGGGATGTGATACGTCCGCAAATGAACTGTCGTCACGCCGATGATGTGACTTCACAGCAGCTCCTAACACCGCGAGGCAGTGCCAAAAAAGCATCTGATGAATAGGTTTTTATACTAAACGCGCAGCTAATATCGTCATATGATGCTACGCCTCATTCTAATCGCTACAGATCATCCACTGCATTTGCGATGGGTGTATAATAATAAAAGACACTGCTATTGAAGAGAGTTACCATGCTCAGTATATTTTTATTAATCCCATTAAGTCTCATGCTATTTGTGGTTGCCATCTGGGCGGTGCGTTATGCGGTAAAATCAAACCAGTTCGAAGATTTGGACAATGCATCACAGCGTATCATATTGGATGATCGTCAAGAGCGCAGGCAAACCATGCAGGCTCATGAGCGCGCGGTGCAGTCTCAGCCTTCTGCTGATACCGAGCCGTCAGATGATAACGTTGATAAAGATGCGCTCGTTCGTACTGATGTAGAGAAAAACACAAAAATCTAACCTTTATTCTTCTCTCTTTTCATCGTGTAATGATGAGCTTTCGTTAGATAATAATCGTGTCTATAGATACGGCCTTTATGACTTTTAGGAGATGCATCCATGACCATGGCTTTACTTGCTGCGGCATTACTGATGGGGTTTTTTGGCTCGCCGCATTGTTTGGGTATGTGTGGCGGTCTTGTGACGGCATTTGGTCTGTCTATGAAAGATGTCAGTCCTACTAAACGCCGCGCGCTGGTGGCCACCTATCATCTTGGCCGTCTGAGCAGTTATGCACTGTTAGGTCTGCTGGCAGGATTTATCGGTACGACGGTGTTAGAGCCACTCATGAAAGGCAATAGCTTGCCACGTATTTTACTGGGCGCAGTGTTGGTCTTTGTGGGTGTGACCATGCTTGGCGCACCTTTTTTGAATAAGCTCGAGCGTTTTGGTATGCGCTTTTGGCAATACCTCAGCCCGCTACGCCAAAAGGTCTTTCCCCTAAACACCTTTCCACGTGCATTGACAGCTGGTTTGCTTTGGGGCTTTTTGCCTTGCGGTTTGGTATATGGCGCCCTACTCATCGCGGTGGTGGCTCACAACCCATTAAGCGGTGCAGCGTTGATGTTTGTTTTTGGTCTTGGCACGGTGCCGATGTTAGTTGCAACGCACGAGACAGTCGGCTGGTTACGTGACAAGATTGGTCGTTTTCGCTTAAGGCAGTTAAATGGTGCGGTGATGGTACTCTCAGGTTTGGCAGTTGCTGTCGTTCCTATGGTCATGGCAAACATGCATGGCGGGCATGGTGGTGGACACGCACAGATGGATCATAGTAGCCACTCTGCTATGATGTCTGAGACAGATGCTCATAATATAGATCAGATGAATCACGATATGACGCCAGCTATGGATCATGATATGCAAGACATGGATAATCATATGGATCATAGCATGCATGATATGGGTGATGACGCCACCTCCATGCATCATGGTCAATAATTTCTAACACATAACTCGAGTACTGCGCGGACTTTACCAAGCGTACAAAAACCCCTTAATATCAAAAATGATATTAAGGGGTTTATTGGTTAAGTGATACCTATTTATAGCAATTATTCCTGCCACTGCTCAAGCGTAAACTTGGTTTCTAAATGCTTCTCTAATGCTGGTATATTAAATGCGTCATCTTCACTGACAAAGCTAATGCTAATGCCTGTTTGCCCAGCGCGGCCCGTACGACCAATACGGTGGACATAATCATCTGGTTGATCGGGCAAGGTATAGTTAACGACATGACTGATATCATCAACATGGATACCGCGCCCTGCAACATCTGTCGCCACCAAGATAGACGCGTGACCATCCTTAAAGCGCTGCAAGTATTTCTCACGTTTTTGCTGAATCACATCACCTGAGAGCATGACAATCTTATGTGCTTGACGCAGTTTATGATAGAGACGCTTGACTTGATCTTTGCGATTGGCGAATACAATGACCTTTTCAACGGCCTTTTCACTAATAATACGCTGCAGGGCTTCGAGTTTTTGATCTTCTGTCAGTAAGTAAAAGTGCTGATCAACCAATTCGCTGGTTTTGTGTTCTGGCTCGATTTCCACAAACTGCGGCTCATGCAACCAGCGATACGCCAAATTCATCACATCTTGGTTAAAAGTAGCAGAAAACAGTAAGCTTTGACGGTCTGTATTGGCGGGCATACGCCCCACAAGGCGCTTGATATCAGGGATAAAACCCATGTCCAGCATACGGTCTGCTTCATCAAGCACCAGCACCTCTACTCGATCTAAATACACCATGCCTTTATTGGCAAGATCAATTAGACGGCCAGGCGTCGCCACCAAAATATCAACGTATTGGCGCTCAAGCTCATGCTGCTGGGTTTCGTAATTGGTCCCACCCATGATACAGACACTATGCAGCGACGTATATTTGGTCAATGCTATACAGTCGTCAAATATCTGCTGAGCGAGCTCACGCGTCGGCGCCATAACGACTGCACGCGGCTCACCTAGATAGCGCTCTTCATCATGCGTAAAAGGACGCTTAAGTAACGCCTCCATGATCGTCAGCAAAAACGTTGCTGTCTTACCGGTTCCCGTTTGTGCCTGTCCGATGGCATCTTGATTTGCTAATGTATGCGGTAGTATTTTTGCCTGAATAGGCGTTAAATCAGTGAAACCCAAATCACTCACTGCCCGCAGGGTCGCGGTTGAAAGTGGCAAATCAGTAAACGTTGTAAAATGACTCAAAAAAATATCCTTTTAAATTAGTTGCTTGTATTTTATCAATCACAAATCAGCTCACAATAAAATTTTATACTGACATAAGCCTGACCAATAGCAGTCGCAACATTATATCTATAGATGACCGCTAGACATACGGGTACAAAAAAAGCCAAGCCCAATACCTGACCTACCAAATATGCTGTTGTTCACTCAACATGGGTAAGACAATACGGGCTTGACTCAGTAGTATATCAGTAGTTCGTACAGACATTATAACTAAACTGCTTTAATGTCTGGATAGATTACTCTTCTAACTTTCTGACTTCTTCAGCTTGTAGGCCTTTTTCACCTTCTACTACGCTGAACTCAACTTTTTCGCCATCTTTTAAAGAACGATAGCCATCACCCTGAATCGCGCGGAAATGGACAAAAATATCTTCTCCGCTGTCACGTTGAATGAAACCAAAGCCTTTTGAGTCATTAAACCACTTAACGATACCTTGCTCACGAGCTGACATAATATTACTTCCTAAAAAAGTTCGCTTAGCCCCAAATTCCTTTGCAACATTGCATATAAACGGGATCTAAGATGATGAAATCAAAAACTTAAGAGTACTAATCTAGTCACAGTCATCTTTAAAACGCTTATATAAAAGAAAGCCAATCTTGCAAACTATCTCTCATATCAATGACAGTAACAAACTTGCAATATTTATTGCATAAAAAATATCATAGCACGGGTTGTTAGCAACATAAAGACTTTTAACACGCTTTTTAATGCATGGGTGAGTTTTTCCTGTAATTTTTTTATAACCTAGCCTACAAGCTGCTATTATAAAGGGATACGCTGGATCAGCGTGTGCAACCTATTTGTCATGCATACCTTATTCATTATAATAAATCATTCACATATTTAAACAGCGATAGAGATTACTATGACGTCCTCTTCTCCATCTACAGCAGCAGAAAATCCTGCTGACCAACACATCGATCAGACCCTCAATCACAAACTGCTATTGGTGAATGGCGTCAACCTGAACTTATTGGGTAAGCGTGAGCCTGAAATTTATGGCCATATGACGCTGGTAGATATCGAAAAACGCTTGGTCGAACGAGCCGCTCAGCACAGCATTGAATTAATTTGTGTACAGTCAAACCATGAAGGCGATCTAGTAGATAAGATTCAATATTATGGTTTATTAGCAGAAAAATCTGCCCAAGCTGATGCCATTATTATCAATCCTGCTGCCTTTACCCATACCTCAGTTGCCCTACGTGATGCCCTATTGGCCACGCAAAAACCCTTTATAGAAGTACATTTATCCAACGTTCATGCGCGTGAGCCTTTCAGGCATCATTCCTATTTGAGCGATGTCGCAGTCGGTGTCATCTGTGGTTTGGGTCATATGGGTTATGAGATGGCACTAGACTACTGGCTAAGCAACATGTATGACATCAACACTATCAACCAATAGCATCATAGCTTTTAATGAATAAAAAACCTTGTCAGACGATTAAGATATCTTTATTTTTCACACATTAGTTAAACAGTAATTGTTTGATGAAAATAATAGAATTATGACTGAGCAAACAATCCACTATATGGTGATATGAATGGCAAAAACGTCCGGAAAGCGCTTTATGAAACTCGCTGGCATGACAGCAAGCATCGCCGGCAAAGCCGCTAAAAACTCGTTTAAGCATCTCTCGAGTGACGAAGAAAAGCGCCTACAAGCTCGCTCAGACTTGATGCAAGACGTGGGTATCCAGATTGCCGAGACGTTGGGTGAGATGAAAGGTGCGGTGATGAAAGTCGGACAAATTGCCTCACAGTACAAAGACGTGTTCCCGCCTGAGGTCGCAACTGCCCTAGAAAAACTCCAAAAAGATGCACCGCCCATGCCTTATGCGCAAATACGTGCACAAGTTGAGCGTGAGCTTAAAGCACCGATGGCAGAGCTGTTCAGTGAGTTTGACGAGACGCCATTTGCCGCAGCATCTATCGGGCAAGTCCATAAAGCTGTGCTACCTTCTGGACAAAGGGTCGTGGTCAAAGTCCAGTATCCTGATGTCGATGAAAACTGTGATAGCGACCTCAAACAGGTGCGCATGGCGCTAAAAATTGCAGGTGTGCTCAATATGAGTAAGCAGTTGCAAGAGCAGTTATTTAATGAGATTCGACAGAGTCTACACGACGAGCTGGACTATACCAAAGAGGCGCACAATCTGCGTGTATTTGGTGCCTTTCATGCTGATGATGAAGGTCTCATTATCCCAAAAGTCATTAGCAGCCACTCTTCTAGACGGATTTTGACACTGACTGAGGAGATGGGAGAGACATTGACCGTCGCTGCAACATGGGACAATGCCATTAAGCAAAAAATAGCAAAGCGCTTGTTTCATTTTACCGCAGGACAACTATTTAGTCTGTACCGTATGCATTGTGATCCGCATCCAGGCAACTTTGCTTTTCGGCAGGATGGTAGTGTTGTGGCGTATGACTTCGGCGGTATCCGTAGTTACAGTGATAGCGAGGTCCAACTATTCCGTCGTTTTGCCAAGCATGCTATCAAAGGCGATGTGACCGCGCTTGAGCAAGACCTTGTCGCCTTAGATATTCGCCGTGATGATGATAAAAACATCCCTGGCGAGTTTTATGAAAAATGGCTATCTATTGGTCTAAAACCACTATCTATCCGCCCATACCAAGAAGGGCCATTTGATTTTGGTAGCAGTCAAATACACCATGAGGCGATTGCCCAAATGCGCACTTCATTAAAATACTTCGGTCAGTTTCAGCCCTCTGCCACCACCATGATGTTAGACCGTACCGTATCTGGACAGTACTGGAATCTGGTCAATCTTGGCGTTGAGACTGACCTCTCGCCGCTCGTTGATGAGTACATCGAGGTATAGATAAGAGAGCAATCGGTAGTGATATAAACCTATCACTACCCATCATTAAATGTGGAGCGCGTGCCCGCAGCGGTCGCAAAAGTCTGCGCCCACTGCATGACCGAATTTACCGCAGTTCGGACAAGTGACAGGATTAAGCTGCGGGCGCATATTACGAGCCAGCTCAGAGGTAAAAATACCTGTCGGTACGGCAATAATCGAATAACCTGTGATCATAACCATGGTTGCAATTGCCTGTCCTAACGGCGTCTTGGGCGACATATCACCATAGCCAACTGTCGTCATCGTGACGACTGCCCAATAGATAGACAATGGAATACTAGTAAACCCGTTCTCAGGCCCCTCTACTACGTAAATGATTGAACCAAAGATGGTTACCAATAGCACAAGCGACAAGAAGAAAACGGTAATTTTCTGCTGACTGGTTTTGAGTGCAGAGGCCAAAAAACCTGCCTGTTGCATATAGGCTTTAAGTTTTAGGACACGGAATACACGTAAGATACGTAGCACTCGTATGACAAGTAGATACTGCACACCTACAAATAGTAAGCTGAGATAGCTTGGCAAAACAGACAACAAATCCACTATGCCAAAAAAACTAAACGCATAGCGCAAGCGATTGGGTGCTGAAAACAACCTTAGTGCATACTCAATGGTAAATAGAATCGTAAAAAACCACTCTGCATAAAAAAACAACGTGCCATATTGCAAGCGCATGTACAACACACTATCAAGCATGACGACAGCCACACTGGTCAAAATCGCAATCAATAATACAATATCAAAGAGCTTACCCAAACGGGTATCTGTACCTTCAATAATAATATGCGTACGGTTACGCAAGTGTGTTAGGGCTTCAGCAGTTGGTCGCTTCATAGAATCAGTAACTTTATAAAATCAATGGCTTGATAGCGTTCCATGACTTAAAATGTGATGGATAAGGGCAAGTTGGTCAAAATAGTTAAAACTGGTTTATAATATTGCTCACTTATCACAGTGAATACAATCTATAATTTGCCACAGTGTAGCAAAAAAGCACTCTCAACAACATACAAATCGTTAACGTGCAAGTAGCGCTATTACCTGATATAGACAAAATAATGATAGTATAAAACAAGGTGATCAGACATCGAAGGCTGTAATTCATCGCCTTCTTGCACATAAAAAATAATACGTAAACCTTAAGGATGTTATATGGCAGGCCATTCAAAATGGGCAAATATTAAACACCGTAAAGCCCGTCAGGATGCAGTAAAAGGTAAAATATTTACCAAAATTATTCGTGAAATCGTCTCAGCTGCCAAACAAGGCGACCCCGACCCTGACAAAAACCCGCGCTTACGTGCTGTTATCGAAAAAGCGCTATCAGTCAATATGACTCGCGACACGATCAACCGTGCTGTCGACCGTGGTACAGGCGGCGGTGATAATGAAAAAATGGAAGAAGTCAGTTACGAAGGCTACGGTGTCGGCGGTGTAGCGGTACTGGTCGAAACCATGACTGATAACCTCAATCGTACGGTCAGTGAAGTCCGTCACGCCTTTACCAAATGTGATGGCAATCTTGGTACTTCAGGTTCAGTGGCTTATCTGTTTACCAAACGCGGCGAGATCACTTTTAATGATGTAAGCCTAGAAGATGAAGTCATGATGGTGGCACTAGATGCGGGCGCCGTTGATATCGAAAACGATGGTGAAAGCTTGCTTGTCATCACTGAGTGGGAAACTTTCGGTCAAGTTCAAGACGCGCTTAACGCTGCTGGTCTTGTCTCTGACAATGCTGAAGTCACCATGTCACCATCTACCACGGCTGAAATCGACAATGTGGAAGATGCTGAAAAAATCCTAAAGATGATCGATATGTTAGAAGATGCGGATGATGTGCAAGAAGTTTATACTAACGTGAACTTCTCTGCTGACGTCATGGCGCAGCTTGAGGGATAGCCAGCTTAATAACTAAATACTGGCAAGAACACCCCCAGAAAAAGCACCAATCAATTGTCGGTTTGGTGCTTTTTTCTGCTCACTCATTCAATAGTTGAAGCGTTATATTTATCTTTACGTTCTACACCTAACCCCTTCAAGCGCCAGCAGATATTCCTTCTTATCTAATCCACCTGTATAACCGCCAAGCTTACCGTCGCTTGCAATCACTCGGTGACAAGGCACAATGATACTAAAAGGATTTTTGCCATTAGCCTGTGCAACCGCGCGGAACCCCTTCGGGCTATTAACACGCTGCGCGAGGGTGGCATAGCTGATGGTTTCGCCATAGCCAATCTCTTGTAGTGCCCGCCATACGCTTTGTTGAAACTCAGTACCCATAGAAAAATCTAAGGGCAAGTCCAATGTCTTGCGTTTACCAGCAGCATAATCTTTGAGTTGGAAAATCGTTTCTATCAGTAAAGCTTGAGTAGGCTCTTTCATGCTTAGGCTATTGCTGTCTATAAAGGTAAAGTCTTCATCTGTCAGGCCATAATATTTTTTAAGCTTGGGGACAGATTTTGAGCTGTGCCAAGTATTACCGGGCAGCAGCCAGTTGGCTTCAACGAGCACAGGCTGGTCATGCTCATCGAGACGGGCAATGAGCGTTAATCGATACGATCCAAAAGATGCTTCGGTCACTATCATGGCTTTGATTTCCAAATTATTTTAAAGATTGTTTAGCCGTTACAAATAGCGGTTCTACTCTTTGTCATCTGTCTCAAACAAAGCGGCGACAAACTGTTTCGGACTAAAGGCGCGCAAGTCATCAATCGACTCACCCACACCAATATAGCGGATAGGCACGTCTGTCGTTTCGGCAATGTTAAACACCACGCCACCTTTTGCCGTACCATCTAGCTTCGTAATGGTGATACCTGTCAATGGTACAATCTTGTTAAATAGCTCAACTTGGTTAATGGCATTTTGACCCGTGCCAGCATCGAGTACGATCATACCTTCATGCGGAGCGCTTGGATCAGCTTTACGCATCACGCGCACCACTTTCTCTAACTCTGCCATCAAATGTGTCTTGTTTTGTAGACGGCCAGCGGTATCTGCTATGAGTACGTCGATATTTTTTGCTTTGGCAGATTGCATCGCATCAAAAATAACAGAAGCACTATCAGAGCCATGACCTTGTGCCACCACTGGGATATGATTACGCTCGCCCCAAATCTGTAGCTGCTCGGTGGCAGCCGCGCGAAAAGTATCCCCTGCTGCGAGCATGACTGATTTACCCTCACCTTGTAAGCGCTTGGCAAGCTTACCGATGGTTGTGGTTTTGCCCACACCATTGACGCCCACAACTAAGATAACAAATGGTTTTTTGCTGGTATCGATCACCAGCGGCTCAACCTTAGGCGTTAGGATATCAACCAGCTCACTTTGCAAGGCTTTATAGAGTGAGTGAGCATAAATCAAGTCACCACGGGCAGTCTGCTCGGTCAGGTTCTTGATGATACGGTTGGTTGCATTAACGCCGATATCAGCAACCAATAACTGATCTTCGACCTCTTCTAACAGCTCGTCATCGATCTCTTTACCACCGATAAGTATGCTGACCATCCCTTCGGCCAAATTTTTACGTGACTTACTCAGCCCCGTCTTCATACGGTTAAACCAGCTGCCTTTTTTCTTATTGTCTTGTGGCTCTGCAGCAGGCTCTTGTGGCGTAGTCGTCTGTACATTACTGCTAGCGGCTGGACTTACGCTTGGCGTGTCCCCGAGCTGCTCTTGTAATGGCATGGCAGGAATGGTTGTCGCAGTGTCAGGTTTGCTCGTAGTGCCTGTCTCTTTAGCACTTGAAAAGCTCTCAGAGGCACCTTTAGGGACGTTATGCTCTTCTGTCATAACAATTGGCGTGGCCAAAGCAATATTTTCTGCTGCCTGATTGTTTGAGACATCTGGATTTGCCGTATTATCCCTTTGTGGCGCAGCACTCTCTGTTTCATCAATAATGGTTACAGATTGCGCCGGTAAACTGGGTAAGGTAATATCATCGTCATCTAAGTCATCAAGACCATCATCAAGATTGATGACCACACGGTTGCTATTGTTTGGGTTATTCATAAGTTTGCCCTAAAAGTTATCGCTATTAATTATTTGTTTATTGTAAATGGATTTTTAGATTGTCATAAGCTTGCCAGCTATATGACCATGGGTTTTAGCCTATTTTAGCATAATTCAAGTCGCGCTTAGCCCTTACCATAGTAGACTGTCGTCAAAAATTATCTGCTCAAAAAATCACATAATGATTTGAGAGAGTTTTGCTTAAGGTTTGGACACAAAATTCTGACTTGTTCCTTGCAAGACTTCGCCTACTCTACCAAGACTCATTCAAAAATCCTTATTAGGAAACGCTTATGTCATCACTCTCTAAACACTATAAAAGCATTGCCAATATCAGTATGGCGATTTTGCTAACGACAACTGTATTATCTGTGGCAGGTTGCAATACGACGCAAGGTATTAGACCGACTGCGAGTGTTATGGTAGGTGCTCAGACATCACTGTGATGCATTGTATTGCTATGATTACGTCCATCACTTCAGTCATTATTTTATATAAGTAGACCATACCATGCCATTGTCTTTACCACTACCTACTACGCCGTTACGTATCGCCTGTGCTCTAACGGTGGCAACATTATTTTCTGCCTGTCAAACCACCGCACTACCTTCTAGCACGACTACCACCACAAAAAATACGGTCACGACAGATGGGTCATCTCAAAGCGCATTTAGTAAAAATAAAACAACTGATGAGGCAAAGCCCTCTGCGTTGACAATGGATATGTCAGGTCGACATGAGTACCAGTTAGAAAATGGCCTAAAAGTGGTCATAAAAGAAGACCACCGTGCACCCGTCGCCATGACCCAGATTTGGTATCGGGTGGGCTCGGCAGATGAGCCGCTGGATAAAGGCGGCATCTCTCACTTACTTGAGCATATGATGTTTAAAGGCACCAACAATGTATCAAGTGATGATTATGAGCGGTTGATTGCCAAGTTTGGCGGGGTTAACAATGCTTTTACCAGCTATGATTATACGGGCTACTACGAGCTATTTCCTGCCAATCGTATGCCGTTGGCGTTAGAGCTTGAAGCAGATCGAATGAAAAACCTCACCTTCAATGACAAAGAGTTTGCCAAAGAGCACCAAGTTGTCATGGAAGAGCGACGTCAGCGTACTGATGACAATCCCCTTGCCAAAGCTTACGAATCCTTTCGCCTGCTAGCATTGCCTAACAGTCCAAAAGGCGAGTCTGTCATCGGACCTATGAGTGAGCTTGAATCTATCAAACTCTCGGATCTAAAAGACTGGTACAAGACATGGTATGCGCCCAATAATGCTACTTTAGTCATCGTCGGCGATGTGCAACCACAAGAAGTACTCACTCAAGTCAAACGCTATTTTGGTGAGCTGGCGCCAAGCAACGTACCTAAGCGTAACGCTGTCACTCAAAAAGGCTTTCGTGGTTATCAAAAAGTAGACTCTGAGCAAGCGGTGCAAGTGCCCGTTTTGCTACTGGGTTACAACGTACCTAGCCTAGTGACAGCAGGCGCAAACAATGAAAAACAGGCTTACGCCCTCTCGCTTGCTCAAGATGTACTCGATGGCGGTCTATCTGCACGCTTGGAGAGTCGATTGATACGTGAGCAAGGTCTACTGACCACGGTTGGTACTTCTTACGATTTGTTAGATCGCGGCGATGGGCTATTTATGATTCAAGCGACAGCGCGCGAAGGTGTCAGTTTAGAACAAGCGCAACAAGCCATAATATCAGAGATAGAAAAACTCAAAACCGATCCCATTGCTGCCGATGAAATCAGTCGCGCCAAGACCAATGCCGTCACTGGCCTAGTATATGCACAAGATAGCATGGAAGGACAAGCACGTATGATCGGCTCATTACAGTCTATCGGGCTGGATGACAGATTACTTGCTAAGTTACCAACCAAACTAGATGATATCAGTGTCGCTGACATTCAGGCTGCCAGTAAGAAGTATTTGGTTAAGGACAACTTAACGGTGATGCATATTGTGCCCCCAAAAGAGAACACTACCAAAGCACAATAAATACTGCCTGTTATCAGAACGTCTCATAAAAGCGACGATATAACCGTATTCTTAATAAGAAGAACATCATGTTTCAGAATAAATATAACTCTCAAGCAACACACAAATCTTTGAGTAATGCTTTGCCCTCTACATCATCTAATCTCCCATTAAAAAAGCTATCATACCTTAGTACCAGCATAGTTTTTGCGTTGAGTATATTGGCTAATACTGCCCAAGCCGACACTACAGGCGCTGAAGATTACCGAGCCCCTACTGCTGTTGATGCAAGTGCGCCGATTGCAGCCTTATCTAAACTTACCAGTATCGATGATGCCAAATCTTTAAAAGTCACAGTGCCAACGATTCAAGAGTTTAAGACCAAAGCTGGCGTTCCTGTCATGTTCGTTCAGACCACAGCCTTACCGATCGTCGATGTGGACTTACGTTTCAATGCTGGTAGTGCCCGTGATGGCAGCATCAGTAAAGACGGTTTTGGCATCGCCAACATGACCGCAACGATGCTTGAGCAGGGCTCCAAAAGCTTAGATGAAGATGCGTTCACGCGTGCTGTTGAAACACTAGGCATCAATCTGGGCAGTAGTGCCTATAAGGATATGTTCATTGTTTCGCTACGCAGCTTATCAGACGATAAACACCTGTTACCAGCTGTTGATTTGATGACGCAAATGGTGAGTGAGCCTACGTTTAATGACGAGGTATTAGCACGTAACAAGTCACGATTACTCGTTGGCTTACAGCAGCAAAAACAAGACCCTGGCAGTCTTGCCAGTATTGCCTTTGATAAGGCTTTATACGGCAGTCATCCTTACGCTCATCCCTCAGTCGGTACGCTAGAGAGCGTGCCAACTATCCAGAAGCAACAGCTGATAGACTTTAAAAATCGGTATTTAGTGGCGGCAAATGCCTCTATCGCTATGACAGGCAATCTGACCTTGGTACAGGCGAAAAAACTGGCTGAAGATATCACGACTAAACTATCTGCTGGTCAAGCTGCCGCTGATTTACCTGAGCCTAAACCTCTCACTAAATCACAGCACATTCATATTCCCTTCCCAAGTACCCAAACTACCGTATTGATGGGACAATTAGGCAGTAAACGTGCAACCAATCCAACAGCCCAGCAGCAGCAAACCAATTTTGCGGTTGGTAACGAGATAATGGCAGGTGGTGACTTTAATGCCCGTTTGATGACTGAGATTAGACAAAATCTCGGCTACACCTACGGTATTTCAGGATCAATGAATCCGATGCTAGCACGCGGGCCTTATCAGATTGGTTTTTCAACGCGCAATGACAAAGCACGTGCGGCAATCGATGCAAGCTTAGCGGTTATTGATGACACGTTAGAAAAAGGAGTCACTCAGGATGAGATACGCCTGACTAAAGACAATCTCAAAAATAGCTTCCCGATGGGTTTTGCAAGTAACGCAGGGATCAATGGGTTGTTAGGAATGATGAATTTCTATCAATTGCCAAACACTTACTTGGCCGATTATGTCAACCGTATTGATCAAGTCACGCTGTCAGGGGTCAACAAAACGCTGCGCGATACCTTAAATCCGGATAACTTTTTAATCGTGACAGTTGGGCAAGACGATCCTTGGAAGGGGATAGAAGCTACGACAACAACGACCAAATAACAAGAGGGAAATAAGCTAGGTTAAATTCACTCAGTTAGATAACGAATAGCGTGAGTGATGAGCGATTCAGTATGCCCGACTCATCACTCATGTGCTTATTATCTTGTGACTGACTTGTGCTATCAAAAAAGACTACGAATACTCTTTATCAGAGTTATCAGAAATGGTCATTACGATGTCGTAATTGAGGTTTTGAGGCTTATAGGTGGCACCATTATAGCTCAGTCGAATGATATGCTTGTCGTAAGACATGACCTTATAACCACCATTAGCAAAGTTATGTAGCGCGGGGACTATAAGTAAGGCTTCGATTTGGCGATTGTTGGTGGCGACTGAAATATGCTGACCCTCTCGAGGATATAGGAAATAGTCACAATAATCGTTTACCATTACTTCTGCAACGCGCTCAATAACCTGACTACCCTGTTCTTCTATCAACTTTGGGCATACATCAGCGCGCTCTGAGGCCAAACGAGCATAAGAGTTTCTAATACTGTCTTCAATGTTTTCAGAATTTTGTGCGATGCTATCACGTGTTAGCGCAGTTTTATCTGTCACCAGCGAGCTGTTTTCAGGATAGGGTTCTGGACTGCAGGCACTCACCAATAATATGGAAAATGTTGCCATTCCTATTAATGTGGTGTAAATATATTTTGAGCGAAAAAAACGTTGTTTCCTTTCATTCGATTTACTGCATCTTGCAACTGCTGAATGCTGCTTTGTCATAAATCCCGCTTATAATAACCATAATCTTCTTCTTTGAAGAGTGATAAGGATATAAAGATAGTAAATGAAAATATTCATATTAGAACATAAATATTAAATTCCAAACAATTTTTTAGTGAACTTGCGCGTCTAGCCAGCTCATCCTATTAATCATTTAGCTGTAAAATTTATAAGCGATATTATACTGTTTCTCGTTTTTTTATTGTCACTAATTTGAGTGTGCGCTTGCTTATGACGCGTTAACCCTTAGCTATCTAATAGCGACAATAAGAGCTACTACTGGCATGGTTAAAACCCCATTTACGATAACCGTCGGTATCGAGATGAATCGCACCTGTGGCATATAAACCCAAGCCAAAGTTGTAAGACTGTCCTTGATATTGCCAAAACTGGCACAGGCCATCCTGCATCGTACTGAGGCGCCATAGGTTGTCTTCGTACTCTGGCACCCAAATATCCATGGCACTTGCATTCATATGCTTGCTACTGCCAGCACCGCCAGCACAGTCGTTCAGCCCAGGGCTACGATACACCGAGCGTATCTCAGTACTTAAAGGCAAAATGCCTTGATTTTTTAGCTCACTATAGAGGTGTAGTGTTGGCACGATATTGGCCCACAACTCTCGCGGCGGCAGCTGATAAGGCTCATAACCACATTTGTCCCAGCTGCGCGCGGTGGTAAGTAGCTGAGACAGTGGTGGTACATTTTGTGCACCCACACGTGCACTCAAATAGCGCTGATATTCGGCTACTTGCCTAGCACGGTAACTATTGCTGTTGAGCCATGCATTAAAGTCCATGCTCGTAAGATCGTTATTAGCACTATTATAGGTGTTATTCGTTGTGCTGTAGCTGTTATTACGGTAAGTTGTATTATAAGTCGGTCTTCGTTGATTCACATTGACGCGTTTGTTTTCCTCGATAGACAGACTGGCATCAATTTCAAAATCACGCTGCTTTTGTGCAATCAAGCTTTGCATACTATCGCCATTTGATGCATTTGCGCCACTTAACATAGTGACACCAGGGCGCTGACTAGAGACATTGTTAGAAGGCGATATATAAGCATTGCTAGTGTCGCCACTGCCTTGACGCACTTCGATACGGCGTTCACTACTATCAGTTATAATAGCGGCATGAACATTGATGCTACTCATACAAACAACCAGTGCAAGAATAGGCTTCTGGATTTGTCCATAGTTATGGTTTTTTGATTTTATCATTGCAGGAATCTACCGCTAAAAACGTTTTATCGATACTATCAAATTTTCAGCAAGCAGGCTAAACTATCGCCTCTAATCTGAGGCAGGATATTCGTAATTAACACTTATCCTTATCACTTTTATAATTACGTGACTTTATTGCCTAGATGTTAAGTATCTGCTTGTTTTTTTGTCCGTGAGCTTCTATTAGAATAGAGACCGTCAAATACTCATCACATATTTTATATAAGACAGCTTAGAGAACCTCTCCCTTTTACTCCAACTGCTAGCCAAACTTTGCCTATGTCTTCTAACCCGCAATACCGTTTTTCACGTCAGAGCCATCACTTAGGCCAAGGTCATGCACCGACGATCTGGCAACGTATTCACATCGATCCGTGGTTGACCTTGCTTTTGTTAACGGTTTGCTGCATTGGCCTGACGATTTTATATAGTGCTGCCAGTCAAGACATCGGCATGGTCATACGTCAGATGGTAAGTTACGGTGTGGCATTCACCGTAATGTTTGCGATGGCACAAATACCGCCAAGCCTTTACCGTACCTTTACGCCTGTGTTTTATGTATTAGGTCTTATATTATTGGTATTGGTTGATATCATTGGTGAAGTGCGTATGGGTGCTCAGCGCTGGATCAACTTACCTGGGTTTGGTAGTGTGCAGCCGTCTGAGTTTATGAAGCTTGGTATGCCGATGATGTGTGCTTGGTTTTTGTCCAAGCGTGATCTTCCGCCATCACCGTCCAGTATTGCCATCACTCTGGCATTGATTATCGTTCCTGTATTGCTGATTGCAAAAGAGCCTGATCTTGGCACTTCGCTTTTAGTCGCTGCTAGTGGCATTTTTGTGCTGTTCTTGGCGGGCCTATCTTGGCGTCTGATTTCTGCTGCTGTGGTTTTAGCGATACCTTTTATTGCATTTGCTTGGAACTTTTTGTTGCATGATTATCAGCGTACGCGCGTCCTAACCTTACTCAATCCTGAAGCCGATGTACAAGGTGCTGGATGGAATATTATTCAGTCAAAGACAGCCATTGGGTCAGGTGGTCTCACTGGCAAAGGGTATTTAGAAGGCACACAGTCGCATCTGCATTTTTTACCAGAAGGTCATACTGACTTTATTATTGCAGCTTTCTCTGAAGAATTTGGTTTACTAGGTGTCATGCTGCTGATGTTTATTTACTTTTGCCTTTTGTCGCGTGCCTTGTATATCGCTTTCACCCATCCTGACATTTATAGCAGGCTGCTTGCGGGCGCTATTGCCATGTCTTTCTTCGTTTATATATTCGTCAATGTCGGTATGGTTGGCGGTATTTTACCTGTTGTTGGCGTACCCCTTCCTTTCATCAGCTATGGTGGTACCGCTATCGTGACTTTGATGGCAGGTTTTGGCTTATTGATGTCGATTCACACTCACAAATCTGGTTAAAAACACTGATAAACAATACCTTATATATAAAACATCAGTAAATTATCATTGAAATATGACAAACACACATCATTTATATCTCTCAAAAACACTGAGCATAAAATAAAGCACTCTTGCATGACTAATGACAACAAAGTTTAGATTAAATCAAAGTATCAGCGATTTTGCTACTATTAATATTTTGTTACTTTTAATAGATACTACATAACCCCCAGTCATGACCAGACTATCAAAATGCTGTCATGAGACATAAAGTATTGTTATTTAATTACTTGTATCATACTGTCATTAACAGTGATTTTTTTAACCAAAATGAATTGTAAATCAGGGCTGAAATATTTTATTTCTTGTTTTTTACAAAAAATTGCGTTAACCTCGTTTTACTGTACTTTGATACATAACCCGTACATAGCCACTAACAAAATTTGCATTTAATTATACTTTGGTTGTAGATTGGTCGTATAGTTAGCATCTTGTAGATTTCAGACTTTCAAATACACTACTTAATTAACGGTTTAATAACAAAGCATCACGCAAAAACTTTTAAACCCTTCATTACTTTAGCAATATCAGAAAGTTTGTATATCGGAAGTTTTATAGATACGACATATAGTGACATTGGTACTTACTCTCCAAGTTAAAAATAAGTACTCAATGAATATCACTGACTATCATTTAAGCATGTCCTAAGTAACTACGGTCATTACTACCGCTACTTATGATCATAAAATGAAAAATTACCATATATTGAAACCTATAAGAGTCTCGCCCTAAATATTAATCGCTATCAAAACAATAGATTAATATAAAGATTCTAGAGTTTGATTCACTGTTAGATTGGTCTAACGCTGTCATACTTAATCTAAAAATTTAGAGTTAGGTTTTGGTGTATAAGTTATAGAGGTATTTATGAATAAGCGTTTATCTGGTTTACTTACTATGTCGGCAGTTTTATTCGCTGGCTCTGCAGTTGCTACAAATGTAAATGCTGTAGAAGCAAAAACCTCCCTTGCAATGATTTCACAAGATAACGCCTCCCATATCGATCGTGTACTTGGTGAGCTTAGCCGTCAGCATGATGGTGCATCAAGTTTGGTCAAATCAGCACGTCAGCCTACTTCATTAGCACTTAGTAGTTCACTATTAGCGAGTGATACCACTCAAGTCACTAATGATGAAGATGTGTTAGAGCGTCTAACCGCAGTAGCCTCTAATTCTGTTAGTAAATTTAAGCAAACTGGTCTTGCCTCTTGGTATGGTCGTAAGTTTCATGGCCGAAAAACTGCTAGTGGTGAAACTTTTGATATGAATGGTTTGACGGCAGCACATCGCTCACTACCACTCAACTGCTATGTCAAAGTGACCAACAAGACGAATGGCAAGAGCGTTGTAGTAAAAGTGAACGATCGTGGTCCATTCCATGGCAACCGCGTATTAGATTTATCGTATGGTGCAGCTAAGCGCCTAGGTATCACTAATAAAGGTGTCGGTAATGTCGCTATTGAGCGTGTTTCAGGACCTTAGTTTTAAAACTTATAGCATATAAAAAAGCCCTTAACTTATCATGAGTTAGGGGCTTTTTTGATCAAATCTTTTATACTTTTCAAGATTGGTTATAACTCAAACGCACTTTCGATGGCATCGTCAAGACGTTCAACAGCAATCACATTGATTCCTTTAAATTGAGGCGCATCTTTAGCAGGTGCATTGGCCTTTGGAATAATCGCATGTTTGAACCCATGCTTCATCGCTTCTTTTAAACGCTCCTGACCGTTGGGTACTGGACGGATTTCACCAGATAAACCGACCTCACCAAACACTGCTAATGACGATGGTAATGGCTTTTCTTTGATGCTTGAGGCACATGCCAACAACACTGCCAAATCAGATCCAGTCTCTATGACTTTGACGCCACCAACAACGTTGACATAGACGTCTTGTCCACTGGTATGAATGCCACCGTGACGATGCATCACTGCTAGTAGCATGGACAAACGCTGGAAGTCCAAACCCAACGCCATGCGTCTAGGCTGTCCTTGGGAGTCATCCACCAACGCTTGCACCTCAACCAGTAATGGCCTAGTCCCTTCACGGCTAACCATAACAACAGATCCAGCAACGGGCTTATCATAACGGCTCAAAAATATCGCTGATGGGTTGGCAACTTCTTTGAGCCCCATGTCAGTCATGCCAAAAATACCCAGCTCATTAACCGCACCAAAACGGTTTTTGACTGCACGAATCATCCGAAAACGTGAGTCAGACTGACCTTCAAAATACAATACCGTATCGACCATATGCTCAAGTACACGTGGGCCTGCTAAAGTGCCTTCTTTCGTCACATGGCCCACTAAAAATAGCGCTGTACCTGTTTGCTTTGCATAGCGCGTTAAGATCGCGGCAGACTCTCTGATTTGACTGACGCCGCCTGGTGCAGAATTGATGGCGTCAGTATAAATAGTCTGGATAGAGTCAATAATAGCAATGGCTGGCTGCTCTTGGGTCAAGGCCGCACAAATGGTTTCCACATTGGTCTCTGCGAGTACGCGAAGTCTATCAGCAGGTAAATCTAAGCGTTTGGCACGCATAGCTACTTGTGCAAGTGACTCTTCGCCAGTCACATAAAGCGCGCTACCTGCCAAAGAGTCAGCACGTGCCATATTAGTCGCTGTCTGCAACAATATGGTTGACTTACCAATACCCGGGTCACCACCGATTAGTACGACGGAACCAGCTACCAATCCGCCACCCAGCACACGATCAAACTCACTAATGCCTGTTGGCAAGCGTGTGTCTAGCGTCACACTGACTGCGTTAAGTGGCATAACGGCGCTGTGAGTGCCAGAGTAGTTACCAACTGGTGCAGCAGTACTACGAGAAGTGGATCGGCCGGCATTAGGCTTGGCGGTACTTTTATTGTGATGCGGCATACTGACATTTGGCGCTTCTACCAAGCTATTCCATTCGCCGCAATCTGTACACTGCCCTGCCCATTTGCCAAAATGCGCGCCGCAATTCTGACAGACATAACTGCTTTTATTTTTTGCCATAAATGATGAGCCTTATCCAGATGATTAGTCGAGAATAATGAATAAAATATCGTACGCTCTTTGATGAGTGGGAATGTAAGAGTGTTTGTCGCGATCAGCCAGTTGTGAGTATCGAAAGCTGTATTTGATAGAAGGAAGAGCGTTAAGCGTAGGTTATTCTAAATATAATGAAGATGTTGACTGCTGGCTTTATAAGTTAGTTGCAATGCTAAAATCAGCAGTTCGTGTAGATAAGAATATGAGTAAAAAATGATTTAGCACAGCGGGCTATACTTGAAAGTCTTTACCTAAGTAAACAGATTTGACCAGATCATTTTCTAAGACTTCCGATGAAGTACCTTCGGCAATGATAGCCCCTTCTGAAACAATATAAGCCTTTTCACAGATGGCTAACGTATCACGAACATTGTGATCAGTGATTAAGACACCAATACCACGATTTTTCAGTGTCAAAACAACATCCTTGATATCGCCAACAGAAATGGGGTCTACACCAGCAAATGGCTCATCCAATAAGATAAATTTAGGATCCGCTGCTAGCGCACGAGCAATTTCACAGCGACGACGCTCGCCGCCTGACACACTCATTCCAAGTGAGGTACGTACATGTTCTAAATGAAATTCGCCAATCAGCTTTTCAAGCTCTTGCTGCTGCTCAGCTTTACTTAATTCTGTACGAGTCTGCAAAATCGCCAATATATTGTCTTCGATAGATAATTTACGGAAAATCGACGCTTCTTGCGGCAAATAACCAATACCAGCACGAGCACGCTCGTGCATAGCGTATTTAGACAGATCCATTTTTCCTAGAGTGACACGGCCCTTATCCATATTGACCAGTCCCACCACCATGTAAAAACTGGTCGTTTTACCAGCACCATTCGGGCCTAGCAGTCCAACAACTTGGCCTTGCTCAACAGAAAACGAGACATCTTTGACTACCCAGCGCTTGCCGTAACGTTTACCCAAATTTTGCATAGTCAAGCGAGCGACAGGCGCCGTATTGCTATTTGATACTGAAGAATCTATATTTTTATTGTCACTCATAGCTTACTCTTGCTTTCACGATATTCGTATACTACCAAAAACCTATTCATGCTTTGGTTGGCTAGGTTAGCGAACGCCACTTTGGTTGGTATTATTATTTGGTGGAAATACCAACTCTACTCGCTGATTACCACCAGCGGTCGCTTCTACATCACCTGCTTTTAGACTATAACGAATAACATTACCGGCAAAACTTGCCCCATTCTGAACCAGCTTGGCATTTCCTGTTAGAGTGATAATGCCAGATACCGCGTTATAATCAATCTTATTTGCCTGACCTTTTGCCAAGCCTTTTTCTTGCGTCACAACCTGCTGCATAGTTGCTGGACGACCCGTCGCTACCGCTGAATTAATGCTGCGCTGCTGCGAGAGATTGACTGTGATATTGTCCGCAGTCATTTTAAAAGTGCCTTGAGTAATAATGACATTACCTGAGTAACTAGTGACGCCAGTACGCTCACTATAAGTGGCCTTGTCCGCTAGCAGTTTGATTTGCTGATTGGCATCTGATGGCAGTGCATGGCCATACAATGGTAGGGCTAACAACATAAACGTTGGAACAACACGTAGCTTATGTGAGCAGATTGATGCGCATAAAGTAGGCAAAAATTTAGATTTCATATAATAACTCGTTTCATAATTGTTGATAGGATTTGCAAACTTCATGATGGCTGCTGTTTTAATGTAGTAGAAAACGCTAGTTTAAAATAATGCTTTGTCTTGACGATCAGCGGGCGTAAAAGCGACAGCAACTTGCCCAAACTCATATTCACCCGTTTCCAGATTGGCAGTCATGCTGGATGCTTCAAAACGATTCATCCCTTGTTCAATTTTGACGGGCTCATCGCTATACACTTGACCAGACTTTGTATTGCCTTTTAGGGTACTACCAGTCACTTTGATTGGCTCAATATCAGACGCCTCTTTATTACCTTCGCTAACCAGTGTAAAGCCACCTGATAAGCTCAACTCCCCTGTTTGCTGACTGATGGCTGCACTACCTGCTTGAATACGGTAGCGCTGCTCTGTTGACGGCTCCCAATTCATCGTGATGCCTGACATCTCATCCTGATTGGTCTCAGGATTATGCGTTAAAGACTCAGCAGTAAGTTCATACTCAGTTTCACCTTGCTCATTTGTCTGAACTGCTTTGATATCAGTGGCTTCATAATCGACATCTGTCGTCTCGATATTGACTGGTGGCGACACATCCCCTTGTTGCTGGAAAAACCAGCCCGCAATACCAGCAATAATCAACGCTAATATAATGAGAACACGTGTATTCACGACAGTTCATCCTGAGCTTGAGTTTCATCAAGCGTATAATGTGCAATAAAGTCTTGATAATGTCCGTACCCCTTTAAGATGAGATCACATACTTCACGTACTGCACCTGCACCCCCTGCTCGAGTGGTGACCATATCACTGCGTTTTATGACTTCCGCGTGTGCATTGGGTACGGTTGCTGCAAACCCTACCGTTTGCATCGCTTTAATATCTGGCAAGTCATCACCCATATAAGCGCAGTCGGCAGCAGTAATATTGAGCGCAGGGTCAAGAGACGATAATAACTCTTTTAGTGCAATGAGCTTATCATCCCGTCCTTGTACCACATGATTGACACCCATTTCTGTTGCACGTTTATCAACCATAGCGCTGCTACGCCCAGTAATAATAGCAGTTAAAATGCCATAACGCGCTAGAGACTTAACACCGACGCCATCCTGTACTGAAAACGCTTTGGTTTCGATACCATTTGCGTCGTAGATAATTTGACCATTAGATAAAATCCCATCGACATCCATGATCAATAGCTTTACTTGTCCGGCTTTTTTTATTAAATCTTGCATTATTTGTCTCTTTTTGACGAATATTTTTCTAACTATTTTATATGAAAAACCAATCGTTCTATCAACTATTAATGAATTACTTTACACCAGCTTGTAATAGATCATGAACCGTAATGACTGCTTCTAAACGATCTTCATCATCAATAATTAGTAATTGACTGATACCATTTTCATTCATGACACTCAAGGCATCCGATGCGCGCATTGTTTTACTGATATGGCGTGGGTTACTGACCATTACCTCATTCATCGGCGTTTGTAGATCAATACCTTTTTCAAGACCACGGCGTAAGTCACCATCTGTAAATACGCCAACGACTTTATCATTATCATCCGTCACCACGGTCATCCCTAAGCGTCCAGCAGACATCGTAAATAGTGCTTGCTGTAGCGGTGCTTGTTGGTGAATCAAGGGTAAGTCTTCTGACTTGGTATGCATTAAATCTTCGACACGCGTCAATAGCTGACGACCTAATGCGCCCGCTGGATGCGATAATGCAAAGTCCTCAGAAGTGAAGTTACGAGCATGTACCAAGGCGACCGCTAGAGCATCCCCTAACGCTAAGGTAGCCGTTGTACTCGATGTAGGGGCAAGATTGAGCGGACAAGCCTCTTGTGAGTGGCCAAGGGTCAAAACAATATCAGCCGCTCGTGGCAGCATACCGCGTTTATCTCGGCTGATACTAATTAGAGGGATGTTCAAGCGTTTGACCACTGGCAATAGCATCTTAATCTCATCGGATTCACCAGAGTTCGAGATAGCAAGCAGTACATCACCTTTGACCAGCATGCCCAAATCGCCATGACCTGCCTCACCAGGATGCATAAAAAAAGCAGGCGTACCCGTCGAGGCAAAAGTCGCTGCTATTTTACGTCCAATCAATCCTGATTTACCCATGCCCGTTACTACCACTCGACCCTGACAAGCCAAAATAACGTCACATGCTTGTGCAAACCTGTCATCTATCTGCTCTGTCAACAATGCTAATGCAGATATCTCAGTATTAATCGCGTCAATAGCCGTTGTGATAAATTGCTCATGGGTCAAATCAGTTGTAGTATCGCTCATGAATCTGCTCTATTTTTATAATGAATCAACCTAGTATTTTACTATACTCTGTTTCATATTAATAATGGCCTACCATTTATATAATGGAGGCAGCCATTATTTTTTACAGTAACTATCTGCTTATTTATATAAAAAAAACCCACTATAGCAGCAGGTCTTAATCGTATAAATCATGTCTTTTAATGTATAGTTGGATAATATACTCAATGCGTGCAGCTAATTAACTATTGGTATCATTCGATCCGTTGTCCGGCTTTTCTTCAAAGCCCGTACCGTCTGTCGGTGCATCAAAACCACGATCCTGTCCAAAGCCGCCGCGCTCAAAACCGCGTTCCTGACCTTGTCCAAAGCTACCACGCTCAAAGCCACGTTCTTGACCTTGACTAAACCCTCCGCGATTAAATCCACTACGACTAGAGGCAAAACCACGCTCTTCAAAACCGCCCGCAGCAGGATTGCTGCCACGCTCAAAGCCACCCCCTTGATAACCAGTTTGCGCTAAGCCTTGAGGTTGAGCGCCAGTACCTGTAGTGGTTGTACTACTACGCGGGTTACGAGCTGGCACTACGGTTGAGATGGCATGTTTATATACCATCTGACTGACTGTATTTTTGAGGAGTACAACATATTGATCGAATGATTCAATTTGGCCTTGCAGCTTGATACCGTTAACCAAAAAAATAGAGACAGGAATGCGATCTTTGCGCAGCGAATTCAAGAATGGATCTTGTAAAGTTTGTCCTTTTGACATGAAATCTCTCCTAAATATTATATAGTTATGTTTAGAGTGCCAATTATTCTAAGTGTCAATTTAATTATAGTGGCTAAAAGGTAGATACAATAATATGTTTTCTTTATAAAACGTATCTAAATAAATATTCATTGTTCTTAAGTTATTCCACTTTAACGCGAGTACGTTATCATTGTCAGTAATTAGGTAACCACTTGTTTCATCAAGCGTTTTTTCTGTAAAAGTTAATAGCTATCTACTACCAAGATAACTGTATTTAACGGCTACTAGATCTGTAGTAAGCTCAAATTATAACAGTTATCCACGCTAATTTTTGAAACTAATTGTGATTCTTTATTTATATATCAATAACGTGCTTTGAAAACGTAAAGTAAGACGCAAGCCAATAAGATAAAAGTATATTTTCAAAAAAGATAATCTCTTGCTTGTGCCATTGTTGTAAAGTTTTTTAGCACCATCCCTTTGGTGACCGCATCATCAAACTCAGATGCAGCATCAGGCAATTGAGCAACTTTTCTAAGCCATGTATATTGGCGTTTTGCCAGCTGCCTTGTGGCATATAATGCCTTATTTTGCATTTCCTGACAAGCAAGCGCTTCGGTCTCAGCATAGGATACATCTGGCTGAGCATTTGTGTAAACGCCCTCGCCTTGCATCTTATTTATGGCCATTAGGCTTTTAGAGTCTGCAAAGGCTTCATAAAATTGGGCTTTGTCCAAATGGGTTTTATCCAATACTGGATGCTGCGTACGAACGAGATATTCCAATACTTGGCGATAACCCACACAGCGCATCGACGGCATATTAGGGGTCAGCGGGTACTTCTCAAGTAAGCCAACAACCTCTGCCACTAACCCTTCTTGCCACATGATATCAAGGCGCTGTTCGATACGCGCATGTAACCACGGGCGGTCTGGTATCACTGACAATGCATGCCACTGCTGTTCTGGATGATGGGCCAAAGCTTGTTTTGGCTCACGCTGCCAGTCGCTTATGGGCCTATCTGTCTGCAAATAAACCTCAATTGCCCGAGTAATGCGCTGAGTATCCGTCGCATTCAAACGCTGATGGCTAACTGAGTCAACATGGCCAAGATAATCATATAAAGCACTGATACCTTCCTCTTGTCGCCACTGCTCAACGCGTGCACGTACGCTGTCATCGCTATCAGGTACGGGAGACAGGCCATCGAGTAGCGCCATGTAGTACATCATAGTGCCGCCTACTAACAGCGGTATCTTTTTGCGCTCATGACACTCATCAATAAGACGTGCTACATCATCAATAAACTCAGCGACGCTATAGCTTTGCATGGGATCAATAATATCAACCAAATGATGCGGATAACGCGTTAATTCATCTGCTATTGGTTTTGCGGTACCAATATTCATATCGCGATATATCAGTGCTGAATCCACAGAAATCAGTTCAAAACGGCCTGTATCGTATAATTCATATGCTAATGCTGTTTTTCCGCTGGCAGTGGGCGCCATCAGACACACGACACTATTATCAGGCAGATTAGTAGAGACGCTATCAGACGAATATTGCATAGAATTGCCTTTCTCAATATGTAGTTGGCTAAAATAGTAGTCAGCTTGATATTTATTCGGATGTAGAAGATAACATTAGTGTGACTAAACGATGACTGTCTAAGATTCTGATCGCATTTCTTGTCAGTATATCAGCGAGATCTGCGACAAAAACTGCTGAGTCTTGTGCAGTCATTTGCGAGCTTACTGTTGTAAGCTGTTGATTGATCTCCATAGCACTGTTTGACATTTTATCTTTTTTAAATACCTTATTGCTAAATATAGATGATTCAAACAACTGTCTTACCTTTGACTGCCAGTCTTTAGTACTTATTAATAGACATTGCCCTTGATGATAAAATAAGAGCCAAGGTAGGTTTTTATCAGTTGCGGTTGAATCGATAACAAGAGCCTCTGCATCATTAATAATATCCAAGCAGATTGGTAAGGATGAAACTGTAGGCGCTTCGGATGAACGATACGAAGTACGGCGACTTTGCTGTAACGGCTCATCGACATAAGATGGTGCTGGTTCTTTAGCTGGCGACTTATGTGAAAATGATTTGCTTGAAGCAGATTGATATGACTGCCTAGGAGCTTGCACTTGCCTGCTCTGTCTTGTGTGATCTATAGGCATATCATTGGGCAAATGTGTGTCAGACAAATTATCTACAGAGACGTCTTTTTTTGACACTTCTGGATTATCGGGGCTAGCAACCTTTGACGTAGCATTGACTATTTTTAGCTGTGAACGAATCGTATGGCTTAAGTGAGCCATGATATTGTTTAGCGGACTGATTTTGATACGCTGCTTCGATGGATGCACATTGACATTGAGCCACTGGGTTGGCAACTCAAAATAAAGCGCATACCCCATACCTGCTAGCTGAGCGCTCTGAGCAAGTTGACGCATTTGGTTACTGATCAATGCTTCTTTTACCAAGCGACCATTCACATAAATTAGCTTTGGCAATGCTATCTGCTCATCAGTCATCGGCCATAACCAGCCACTGATTGCTGCCTGATTAACCGTGCTATCGCCGTACGCTACAGACGACTGCACAAGACTCGATAAATCTATCGATATCGCTAGCGCATTGTCCGTTAATGGCATACCAGTCGCTTGTTCTAGACGCGGCAATGGTAGACAGTTAGCATCATTATCGTTAACGTTTGTAGCATTTGCAGACAATGATAACCGCTTTTTATTGTCATGAAAAAGTGTCAGTGCGACATCAGCTCGCGCCAGTGCGACTTCACGGACGATGGTCTCGATATGGCCAAATTCAGTGGCAATAGATTTTAAATTACCGCGGCGGGCAGGCACATTGAAATATAAGTCTTTGACTATGATTGTTGTGCCGCGATTATGCACGACTGGTGTGAGCTTTGGGGTATCATCTAACACCCCAGCCACCTGTAGTTGACGGCCTATACCACTCTCATCATGGCTACTCGTCAAGGTCAAACGAGAGACAGCCGCCATCGCTGCCAATGCTTCACCTCGAAAACCGAGCGTCGTAATGCCGTGCAAGTTCGCAACATCAGCGACTTTGCTAGTCGCATGACGAGTAATCGCCATCACCATATCATCAGGATGAATACCCACACCGTTATCCACCACTTCAATCATGCCCATACCACCTTGAGTAATACGTATCTCAATATCGGTGGCACCTGCATCAATGGCATTTTCGAGCAGCTCTTTGACGACCGCTGCTGGACGTGTCACGACCTCACCTGCTGCTAGTTGATTAATCAGCAGCGGCGATAGTTTTTTGATGCGGGTGTTGTGGTGGTTATCTGGCATTGATAGATGTCATATTTTAAAAGAATGGCAAGTGGTGTGATTTAGATATTAAATTTTGATAAATCCAGACCTTGCGCTTGGCCTGCTTTTGATACTCTTAAGTGCACTTGGCGTGCTTCATTACCTTTATCATCGTTTTCAACTTGCGTAATATCGATAAACAAAGTTGGCATCGGTAGATAACCATCAGCACGGCTCGCCCATTCAATGATAACGAGCGCTTCAGGCTCATCTAAATACTCATCAAAGCCAATAAAAGACAGCTCTTCTGGATCTTGGAGACGATATAAATCTGCATGATAAACTGGCTTAGTCGTGCCATTGCTTTGCTCAATGCTATAAGGCTCAACCAAGGTATACGTTGGGCTTTTTACCGCACCAGTATGACCGAGAGCATGCAACCAGTAACGCGTTAAAGTGGTTTTACCTGCACCCAAATCCCCTGCCAGCCACACACTACCCGTCAGCGGCAATGCTGCCAGTTGCTTAGCCAATAACTGAGTGCCTTGCTCAGAGTTCAGTATCAAAGTTTGCACGCTGTCACTGTTTTCTATTGATTGATCATTATGCATCAGTCTGAACCTGCATAGTCACCGTTGGATTGGTGAAGCTTTCACCGCGAATCAGCTTGGCATACAGATCAGAGTCCGTCCACTCAGCACGAACTTGTTCACTAAATTCGAAATCCTCTAAAACCAGCTTACCCATCTGCTCGTTTGCCACATCATCGGCGAAACACTGCGCGTAACCCGTCGCGGTCTCATGGGCAATCACTGAATACACACTGACATCTGCTTCACCATTTTGCATTTGCGTCTGGCGCAGTATTTCTTGTGCCCAGAAAAATATCACCCGTGAAAACTGTTCTGCCGATGGTGAGACTGGTAGGCTGATCCAGCGTGCGCTAAATTTCTTACACGCTGCGACATATTCAGGATCGTCTTTGTTCCAAAAACAAATGGCATGATCAAAGCTGTCGATAATATCTTTGATCGAAGATTTTAGTAGCCCAAAGTCATAAACCATTTGCCCATGGTCTAGACGGGTGGCCTCTAAAATCAGCTCAATCTGATAGCTGTGACCATGGATGGAGTGTTTGCAGCGCTCAGAGCTACAGTTACGAACGATGTGAGCGTTTTCAAATTTGAATAGTTTACGTATACGCATAATAAGGTGACCAAAACAGTGAGCACGATGGTGCTAAATGTTAATAAATAAGAGTTTGCCGCGTTTATGAATCGGTTTATGGCTAATTATAGCAAATCGCCATGTATCCGTAAGTAAGCACTTATGAATACCATGATTAATTGAACGAATCGATTAGCGCATAACTTGGCTAAAACAATGATTTCGCTAAAGGAAAGAAGCAAGAGAACTGAATCGTAGGCTAATTGTGCGAGTACTATCTATTACTAATGCTTAAGCCTATACTCGATTTAGTAAGCGACTATGTTAGTCGTCACCATACTTACCTTAAGTCAGCTCAATTGGCTTAGCAGGTTGTATGCGTTATCTACAAAGGAATTACCATGAGTAAAGGTCAAGACAGTAAAAAGAATATCAAAAAGAAGCCACTTTTGACCGCCAAAGAAAAGAAAGCGGCGAAACAAGCGAAAAAAGACGACAATGGTAGCATCTTAGGTAAACATTAATATTTCTCGTATCAATATGCCGATCTGACCTAATGGTTTGATTGACGTTTTTTTTGAGTTGGCCACTCGTTTTTTTTAGGCACTGCGCGGCGCAAACATAATAATCGCCATTCCTAATAGTGCAACTACTGAGCCCACTATGTCCCACATGGTTGGTCGTATCCCATTGACCGTCCATAACCACAAAATCGCCATGCAAATATATACACCGCCATAGGCCGCATATACCCTACCCGCAGCAGTCGGATGTAATGACAGCAGCCAGACAAACGCGATCAAACTCAGCGCGCCAGGTATTAATAGCCAGATAGATTTACCTTCTCGTAACCACAGATAAGGCAAATAACACCCTGCAATCTCAGCCAATGCGGTCAGCGCAAAAAGCCCAACGGTCTTTAATTCTGTCAAACTTACCTACTCCTCAACGGTGATAAATCCAGTCAGGTATTGTACGGCATTGCCAGAAATAAGCACTCTATCGTCTGCCACGGTACAGTCAAGCACACCGCCGCGACTAGATGCTTGATAAGCGACTAATTCATTTTTGGCTAAACGCTTCGCCCATAAAGGGGCAAGTCCAGTATGAATCGAACCTGTTACTGGGTCTTCATCACCACCATTTGCTGGCCAAAAGTATCTAGAGACAAAATCATAATCATGATACTTCTCTGAGGTTGCCTGACAAGTTACCACCACATCATAGGGCGCTAGCTGCTTCAACTTTTCATTATCACGCGCGACATTCAGCACATCGGATTCAGAATCATAGATGACGAAATACGCTTGAGTATTACGGTAAACTTCAGCAGGCACAATGGATAGACCTGCTAATAAACTATCAGGAATCTCATCGATTCTCTCAGGCATTCTATTGGGAAAATCCATTTGCATTTTGCCAGAATCCGTTTTTGCGACTGTCAAAATACCAACCGCTTTGGCTGAAAAATTAATCGACTGTACGTTTGAATTTTTATTAAACAATACATAGGCAGCGGCTAAGGTCGCATGACCACAGAAGTCAATTTCGGTCAATGGTGAGAACCAACGAATATGATAAACACCTTTGCCATCAGCAACAATAAAAGCGGTCTCAGACAAGTTATTTTCAGACGCAATAGATTGCATCAAAGCATCATCTAACCATGTATCTGTCACAATAACCGCCGCAGAATTGCCTTTAAACAACGTGTCAGTGAAGGCGTCTATAATATTTATTTCTAGTTGCATGGGATGTTCTCATTTTTATAATTTTTTAAAGATTAATCTTGGTCATCATTATCTTAGGAGAAATCAAAATAAGAAATAGTTGACCAAAACTTAATACTTAGATCAATAGGCAATAGTTTCGGTGATGTTGTACTGTAGCTAACCAGTCTTGGCAACGAGCTAATATATACCTAGTTCGCTAATTGTCTCAAAAAATCTCACTATAGCTAGGACAACATAATTATTTTAGCATTTTGACAATATTGAAATAGATAGTATGACACACAAAACCCCAGTAAAATCTATCATGGCAAACAAACTTCTTAAATAACCGCCTATCTAGGCCGTACCAACACTTTAAATTTAAATAGGAAATTAGTGTCATGATGCGTATTGGATTGTTTTTATTGACCAACTTGGCCGTGATCGTGGTCTTTAGCATTGTGTTTGGGGTACTATCGAGGTTTTTTGGGATTGGCGGTGTATATACGGCAGGCGGGCTAAATTATGTCAGCCTTGCAGTTATGTGCGGTATCTACGGTCTGGTCGGCTCAATGATTTCGCTATTTCTGTCAAAATGGATGGCCAAAAAATCCACGGGTACGGTGGTAATAGAATCTGCACGCAACCCAACTGAGCAATGGCTGGTCGATACAGTGGCAAAACAAGCGCAAGCGGTAAACATCGGTATGCCTGAGGTTGGTATTTTTAATAACTCGCAGCCAAACGCGTTTGCGACTGGCTGGAATAAGAATAAAGCGCTGGTAGCGGTATCCTCTGGTCTACTACAGAATATGAATCAAGATGAAGTCGAAGCGGTATTGGCGCATGAGATTGGCCATGTGGCCAACGGTGATATGGTAACCCTTGCCCTCATTCAAGGCGTGGTCAATGCGTTTGTGATGTTCTTTGCGCGCATTATCGGTAGTTTCGTGGACCGTACTGTGTTCAAAAACACCAGTGATCGCCCAGGTATCGGTTACTTTATCACCAGTATTGTGATGGATATTCTGCTTGGGTTTTTGGCGTCTGCCATCGTGATGTGGTTCTCACGCTTACGTGAATTCCGTGCGGATCAAATGGGGGCCAAACTTGCCAGCCGCGAAAAAATGATCAGTGCGCTTGATGCTCTGCGTCCTTCTGCACAGCGACCAGATCAAATGCCTGAGAGTATGAAAGCATTTGCAATCTCGTCTGGACAAACGCAAGGCTTTAGTATTGCCAACTTATTCCGCTCACACCCCACACTTGATGACCGTATTGCGGCGCTACGAGAATATAATCCTAGTGAAGGGTGATGAAGAAAACATAATTACGCTGTCATAAAAACGCTTATATAGCGTACAGTGTGTATTTCACTACTCTAGCTAATCCAATCTATTTCCATGAGTTTATCGATTTCTTTTCTATACTTTGGTTCTACATAAATAGGAATATACTTCTCCCGTATTTCTTTTGCAATAGCATATCGGTGATGTCCGCCCATTAACATAACCTCTCCCATAAGGTGAGGTTTTACCAGTGGCGGCGATATAGGTCTTTTTTCAGATAAATAGACAATCAAATATGCCAAGCTACTTTTACACCCTACCGTCCACAGCTCGCCTTTATCCCTACGGCTAAAATGACATAGTTTACTATTTAAGGCATGCAACTCTACTTTCCCTAATATAAAACCTTCTTGATAGTGAGTTTTAAAATTTGATTCATTCTCACCATCTAAAGAGAAGCGTTGACCTTCTTTTGATAAGTCCCAATTAAAGGTAATAGGTGGCCAATCTGAAGAATCTGTTTCTATATACTGATTTGCCTCGCTGGATATTCTTGAATGTAGTAACTTTTTAGAACGATAACTTTCTAAAGTTTCACCTGCGTTATCGGCAAAAATATTGTCAATGATCTCATCCATATCCATATTTTGTAACTATCCCCTAAAATAACACAGCTCAAACGTAGAATTTCTTATAAAATACCCATAAGGAGTTTTGATATGAGCAAACGAATGACTGAGACCCAAATAGTATCCATTTTAAAAGAAGCAGAAGC